>Ga0209535_1000927_pt1 | contig 20316 bp, 19 predicted proteins | sample LinPmetageLP28_FD_184041 | JGI IMG/M metagenome (GOLD analysis project Ga0209535, IMG submission 184041) | Marine viral communities from the Pacific Ocean - LP-28 (SPAdes) (version 2) | ecosystem: Environmental > Aquatic > Marine > Oceanic | place: Pacific Ocean | collected 2009-08-22
CAACTTCAGGATGTCTTCTGCTCTCTTGGCACTGTCACCCGCTGGAGCCACCACTGCTGGTGCCGCCTCTGGTTGTGGTGCTGGTGCAGATTCAGTAACAGGTGCCGCTGTAGGAGCCGCCTCTGCCACTGGCGTTGCCGCTGGAGCCGATGCAGTTGGTACGTGTACCTGTGGTTTACCTTGGTAAGCCATGCCTGCCGGTCTGAAGTACTGTCCATACTGTTCAAGATCATAAGCCTCACCTTCTACAGATTTCTCAAATAATTCTTTGATTATTTTTATTTCTGCTTCAGTTGGCTCTTTTGGTCTGAAGTCACCTAGGTTGTGTAACCCATGTGTATCGATAGCGGCTCTTTCTGCCTCATCTAATGCACGTTCTCTTCTTGACCATTTTGATGTTGAGTAGTCAGCATAACCACCTTTAGTTGTTTTGTTAATTCTAAAATCAACACCTTTTACATAATCAGTAGGCATTTCTTCCATCTCTGGATCCATTAATGCTCCTCTAATGATGTTAAAGATTTGAGGTCCAATAATAAATCTTCTAACTGGATTCTCAGGTGTTGAATCTTCTGCCAATGGATTCGTTGTAACAAAACCTTGGAAAATGTAACTTTTCTTTTTCCAATATTTTCTGCCCATGTCTTCCATGCTCTTGTCTTTGAACCATGGCCTAACTTCCGTTAGTACTGGGCAAGTTTTGCCATACATCTCCATGCATGGTACTTGTACCTGCACTGGTCTAGAATCAGTCTGACCCTTGATACCTGCGAAAGGTAACTTGATCATATTTCTTTCTGTCCAGAAGAATGTATTGTTTGTATCCTTATCGGGTAAGAATCTGATTACTGCTTCTGATCCTTCTGCTATGTTCCAATGTGGATAAATGGCGTTGTCTCCGCCTGTGTTGGAAGTGGAGCGATTCACTTCTTGAGATTTTAACTTCGCCCTTATTTCAGCTAATGATGCCATAATGTAAGCCTCCTTGTGTGCCTATGTTTGTTTGTTTGCCTAAATGTATATCAGACATATAGTACATAATATACAACTATATTTATCTAATGTCTACTACTATTATTGGTAATATTGAATCCACAATTTTCTAAACATACTTTATGATAGTTTCCAGTATCAATTGATTTCTTTATTGCAACATCAGATATCGCTGTATTTTCAAAATAACAGCAAGGTGTTAACTTTCCATAAGCATTGAGGAAAAGACTAGGGATAGTCAAGTGCATACAGTCTTTTTCATTTACTATTATAGATCCAATATTATTTGTAGTGAGATTATCTCGTGTGCCACCTTTACGAAACCATTCCTGTGCATGTTTGCTCCATGGTTCAATTTTAACCTCTTCTCCAGTTTGATAATCACGTGCAGGTGATTTGTATCTAGCGTTTTTCACAAATTCAAATCTAGTAAATTGCATTTTAGATGCTAATTTCATACAATCTTTGATTTGGTGCTCGTTGTGTTTGAACGGAATAAATTGCCATACAGCATTACCACCTGCTTGAATAAATGCTTCTGCATTTTTTATAATTTTTTTCCAATCTGTACCCTGGCGATAAATTTTATGAGTGTCCTCGAGACCATCTATTGCAAACCATACTGTTAGATCTTTACCAAACATTTTTGCCACATTCCTCCACCAGTCTGGAGATCTGAGACTTCCGTTTGTGTGTATTTGTAATTTTAGTTTATTTTTCTTTACTACTTCTAGTTGTTCGTCTATCAATTTACTTGCACATGGATCGCCTAGATTACCACAAAACTGAATAGTTTCAAGGTTAGGTAAATTATCAATATTAACCTTTAATGTGTTAGGATCTAAATCGCTTATTTGAAAATTTGTTAATCCATAACCATTTTTATTACGTGTACATGAGGAACACCAAGCATTACACCTAGTGGTCGGTTCAACATGTAACCAAGTGATTTGTTCAAACATGTTAGATATTTAAACTCACACGTGCGGTATGGAAAATAATATTAAAAAGTGAAGTTTTTATTAGATGTTAGCTAGTTGCTTGATTCTATCTAATTCTGTATTGATCTTTCCTGCTTCTTCTTGATCTTTTGCTATTTCTTGATCTTTATCATCTGCTTCGTCTTCTGGATCTCTAACAACCATGTCTGGAGCATTATCTTCTGCTGAGAAAAATTCTTCAAGTTGTAGTCCTGCCATTTCGATAGCATCTTTAAGCGTGTACTCTTTGTCGCCAACGTTGAATTTATCTCCTGATTTCATTCCTGCCGCTTTTGCTTTTCTAACTGCATTTGCGAATTCGTTGCCTTCTGTTTTGTTTGCATATTTGTCATCGCCGGATTTCATCTTTTGGTATGCTGGTGTGTTCAACATCTTGTCTGCTTTACTAACATCTAATTTCTTCTCTTGCTCGTCATCTGGATTTTTGAACATTCCTTTGTTCGTTAAATCTATTGGATTTGCATATTCGTTTACAGTTTCGTCAACCCATGATTCGAAAGCTTCTGTCTCTTTAGCTTTACCCTTGATATCTTTTTTAGGATTGAACTCTGCAGGATCCATTCTCACTGCATCTGTGTAACCTGGTTCTGATTGCATTTTCTTGTAATCGTCGATATATCTTTTTGCTAATTGTATTGCAATTTTTTTGTTCTTGATGTAGTCTGGTGTAGCTTTAAAAGTTGCTGAATTTTCTTGTTCCATTTCGTCTGCAACTCTAGAAGCAAAGTTTGCCACCCTATCTTCCTCGCCTGATTTAGTTAATAATCTTGATGCTATGTCTGATAGTATAGAACTTAACATTGTGTTTTTGTTTGTAAATTTTGTTACTTTCAACATCTTGTCTGCTGTGTCGTCTTTTCTTAAGATTAATTTTTGATCAGGATCATTTAAGAAACTTTGTACAACTGCACCGTGATCAACTGGCGCTTGTATTGGTGCATCGATTGGCTCATCACCTGGATCTAATTCGTTAACTTGTGCTTCTTCTTTAGGAGCTTCTAATTCACTCATAATTTTGTTGATAAGTGGTAATGCGTCTTCTACTCTATTATCTAAGTTTTTCATTGTAAACTTCTCTCTCAATTTGTTAACTGTTTCGTCATCTAGTACTTGTTCGTCTGCTGTTTTAAAATCTTTTGATGATGCTTCGTAATGAGATTGTTTAGAAATATTTCTCATATAACCTCTTAAATTTTCTAATTTCATTTTAGTTTGATCGATAATATCACCAGCATTGTCATTTAATTGATCTTTATTGGTAACATATCTCGAGAATGAATTTAGTTTTGCTATATCTTCTGATGTTGAAACAATGTGTTGTCCAAATTCATCATGTGGTCTACCACCGTTAGCAACATGTCTTTGCATCGCTCTTGCACCTGCTAGGTGTGTAAGTGGATATTTAAATCTTTCACCGTCTTCGTTTTCGATGTATAATGATTGTATCTGTCTTGATCTTGCACCTGGCACAGTTTCGTCAACTTTGCCTTTGTGTCTAATTATTAATCTTGTTTTTTCTAAGTTCTCAAACGAGCTTTTAGAAGTACCTGTAAGTCCTTCTGCAACTGGTGCCTTTTCAACACCTGCTAGTTTAGTGATTCTGCTTAATTCTTCTGACATATCGTCAGTATTTACCGTTTTGTTCGTATCTGCAAGATTTTCATAGTCCTGCTTCGTTAGGTTATTTTTAGTGATATCCCTCACATCAAATCTTAATTGATGTTCAACAGCAAAGTCTTTTAACTCCTTAAGGAACGCATACCATTCATCTCTGCTATCCTCGTCAATTTTGCTTACTAGATCTCTATTATAGTAGACTTTCATGTTCTCGCCGTCTGCTAAACTTACACTAACGGAACCAAAAGTGTCTGCATCTTCCTGAAATTCAAATTCAAAGAAAACAGCACTTGCCGGGTCTGCCGTAGCGGCGCCATTCTCGTCACCTAATCTGATGTTTGAGAACTGCGATCTTATTTTGTTGAATAAATCTTGCGAGTTTTTAGGGTTCATATAGTGTATTTATTATCCTGAGAACGATCCAAATATAGGCATTGGCGTTAACTCACTTGTTCTGTCCGTCCATTTTTCAAATATTTTTGGATCAAAATCAGCCAACGTTTTTATCATACGTGTCATTAGCAAACAAGCACTTACTAGATCGTCGTGTTGTCCTGGCTTGGCATTGTAACTCATTCCTGATGCAACGAAGTCCTTTAGTTCTGATATCAGTAACTGTGAATTAAGTTTCATCTTGTCATTCTCCACTAATTCCTTAAATTTTGTACAAGCATCTATTTTGTGTTTTGCTGTTGTATTAAATCCTCTCCTGAACTTCCTTCGGTGTCCTTTTCTTATGGGTTCCGAAAGGAACATTCCTGGTATATTTTCCTCTCCTATATCCATGACTCTCAACAGTGCCGCTTCACCTATGGAATTGTTTTCCATACTATAAAATATTTGTGGTGACGCTGTTTGATCTTTTTCCATTATTGCATCGTGTATATGTTTGTTGATACTCTGTAGAATTCTAACTTGGTGGTTCATGGGTGTTGTGTTGTGGTGCCACTCTGCTACTTGTTCAAAACTAGGCAGTTCGAAAACTTGTATCGCGGCATAGTCGCCACCTGTTCCCATCGCAGGATCTAGACTTGTTAGATATGTCATTCCTGGTGTTGGTCTTTTAAACCAACGTACTTGTCCTGTTGTCTCTACAGGTGGAGAACCTTCCATGTCTATTAGATGAGTGGAACTGATTAATGTTTCATCGTAGATTAAGAATTCACATTCATGCTCCCTTCGGAATCTTTCATCTCCTATCCTGGCCTTTTCCGCATCTGCCCATGCCTGATCCCTATCTGGGTGTTCTGACCAGTGTGCCTTCATGGCATAGAAACCGTTTGTTCCTACTTCTTTGTCATTGCCGTATTCGTCAAATCTTTTGTTGGCCTCTTTCCAGATCATTGCAAACTGATCTTCATCTGAGTTAGGAGTGCTTGTTATCATACACTTACCACCAGTTGATAATGTAGGAGATAGTGATGTCCAGAACTCCTTGGCTTTTTCAGGTGGCTGTACGAATGCAAACTCATCACAATAAACAAGTGTAAGCGACATACCCCGTCCTGTGTTCTCAGTTGTTGTGGTTGCTGATATCTTTGAACCGTTATCAAATTCTATACTGTTCCTGTTGTATTGTGTTACACCTGCCTTGATCCAACTGGGCAACATTTCGTATGCGTAACGCACCCTTGACATGATGTCTGATGCACCTGCGTATTTGTGTGCCGCTATTAGTATCTGTGAATCTGGTCTAAACATAGCGTACCAAATGAGGAATCCGGATGCACAGGTTGTCTTACCTGTCTGTCTTGGTAGCATGGCTATTGAAAATCTGTGATCATTGTAACTGTTAATCAATCGTTCTTGATACGGGAATGGGTTAAAAGGCATCGATCCCTTGACAGGATGTTGTATCTTCATGAAAGTTCTCATAAAGAATAATGGTCCTGATTTAGGATCCATACACTTCTCAAGTTGCTCCACTTGAGTCTTGCTGTATTTGTGTTTCTTATGCGCCTTTTTAATTTGATCGCTATCTAATGATACATACGCCATGATGTAGTATTTAACGCTGTGGACTGGGGTAGAAAAGTATTACTTTGCTTCTTTGTCTTTGATGGCTTTTTTCATTGGCTCAGTTTTGTTACCATCTTTGTCCATATCTAGAAAGTCAGGTTTTGGTGCTTCGTCCATCTTTGCCTTTTTATGGTATGCTTCTTTGAAACCTTCATACTGTGCTCTTAAACTGTCAGCTAAATCTTGTTCAGTCACTTGATCTTCTTTAGTAACAGCCATTGCATTGTCACCGTCTTGTGCTTTTGCGTATTGATTCTTTTTCCTATTTAAACCACCTGACATAGTGTTAACCAATGTGTCTGTGTCTTGCACTTTTTCTTCTGGTTCATTAGCGAATGTTTCTTCTGCTTGTTCTTCTTGCGGAGCAGTCATCATGTCTCTCATTCTGCCCATTTCCTGTGAACCCATTGCATCATCACCGTCATGTCCACAACTGTGTCCTGGCATACCGTGTGCTGGGTTTTCGTCTGCTTCTGGTTCTTGGCTCATCATGGCTTGGTCAACTTGTTGAAGTCCTGCCAGTTTTAAAATTTGCATCATCATTCCTGCTTCTTGTGGAGAGTCAGTTGAAATTTGTATTGCTTCTTTTACTTCTTCTTTTTTGCCTGCTTTTTTATCTTGATATGCTTTTAAGCCTGCTGGTATCTTGCCTTCCGTAGCTTCTTCAGTACCGTTTATACTGTCCCAGAATCCTGCTAGACTCTGACCGTGCTTTTTAATAAATTCTTCTCTAGACATTTTTTCTGCTTCGTCGTGCAAGTAATCTTTCATGCCACCTTCAGCAACTTCTTGTTTGGGATTAGTTCTTTCAACATTGTCCACTGCGTCTTTAACCAATTCAGGTTTAGTTTCTGCTATTTCTCTTAATTTTTGTAATACGTCGATCATTTCCATAACTTATTTCCTTTTTGGGTCTGGGTGTGTGTTTGTTGATTTTGTAAAAGGACTTGGTGTTGATCCTTCTTCTTTACTCATAGAATTTTCTTTTTCTTTTGGATGATCTTTGCTTGTAATTTTAGATTTCATTAATTCTCTTAACAGACCCATGTTGTACTTGTCACCAAAATAATCTTCCTGTTTAACTTTAGGTGCATCTTTCATTTCGATATCTTGTAATTTGTTTGCGTATTCTGATTTCTTTGCTACCTGCATATCGTCTTGGTATTCTTCTGTAGGTTCGCCTGGCTTTCTAACAACTATGTGTGTTGTTGGGATTCTTAATAAGTCTGAAAGATATTCGTGCATTACTTTTTGCGATGCAGGATAGTTTGTTGTAACGTCGTATATTGTAACTTGCTCATTACTTAAAGCAGGAAAATCTAACGGTAGTGTCATGATAGGTGTTTTCTTACCTGCTGACATGTTAGCTAATTCAAATTTAGCAAGTGCTCCTTCTAGTTTAGAAGAGAAATTTTTTTCAAGCTCGCCCGCTACCTTAATTTTGTAGTCATACGACTTTGCTGATTCTGTTAGGTAGTCTTTAAATGTGCTCATATGCAATATTTAGTCTTTTTTAAGTAGTTTCCTCATCAATTCGTTACGATCAGATATTACAAATCCGTCGCTTTCTTCTATAGTGCCACCTTCTTTGTTACCTTGATCTAATTTCATTTTTTTAAGCTGTAATTCAACTACTTTTAGCTTTTTATCTATTTTAGAGCTCTTTGCATCTATGGCGTTCTTTAAGAAATTACTTGCAACCTCAAAAATACGTCCTGAATAACGTGAGTCAACGTTCATGCCTAGATCCATTAGGTTCTTGTAGCTTTCTTCTGCTTCTACTGCCAGTTTATCCATCTCCAGATCAGACATATCACCCAGCCCTTTTACCTGTGGCAATGATGCCGCAATCTTGTCAAACTCCGCATAGCTTTTCTGTAGGTTCGCCTGTGTCTTTGGATCTAGATTTTTTGTTGAAGGATTCTCTTGTCCGGCATTCTTAGCCCTCTTGTCTTTTTCCTTCTTATCTACTTCCTTGAATGCTTCTTTAACATTTGGTAAATTAAGAATATCTTCTAACTTTTTTGTCATCGCTGTATTTACTTACGTTTACCGTTGTGGAATAACTGTTCTTCTGATACTACTCTAAACTTAATTTTTCTTTGTTTGGCGTAAGAACTTGCGGCCTCCCACTTGGCCATATTGATTATAACCTGTTTTTTCTTGGCCATACTTTTGCCAGCCGCTTCCATGGTAGTCTGACTCATGGGTTTTATTTCTACCATTTCGGCATGTTTCCTGCCTTTCTTATCTTGGTACACTATGAAAAAATCAGGAACGTATATAGTGTACTTTCCCGTGAATGGATGTCTGTATGGTATCTTTATAGATTCGCTGGCCCACTGGTAAACATTTGGATGTTCATCACACAATCTCATAAATGCGTGTTCCCAACTTGATCTATATGTAGGAGTTTTTGTACCAACATACTTCTCTCCGTTCTTGGGAGAGAATTTGCCCCTTGCAAATCTGGGTAACATTAGTCTATGATGTTCCTAGATACAGTGTCTTTGGTGGATAGAGTCTGTCTCACACCCAACCTACTTGATTTGTATCTGTTGGCATTTAATATTATTGTGATAAGTTCTGACAGTAGAGCCTCTGATGCATAACCCAATTGGTCTAGGATCTCCTGTGGTTTTATGTTGTCAATCTTGGCTTGTGATAGAATGACATATGCTGTGGATTCGGCCGCCGTCCTTGAAAAATTACGTTTTACAAAGAACGCTACTGTGCTGTCATACTCACCAACATTAAATTGATAATCACTTTGATAATCTGTTGTGGTCAGCTTTTCGATAGTTTTATCTAGCCCGTCTTTTTCTTTGGGTGGTAAGTTAGTGTAAAATTCGGTCATTATAATGTTGCCTTTTCTGTTGCTATTTCAACATCCTGTGTCTGTCTTTCGATCTTTATGTATCCTTCGGTAACTAATTTTCTTATGTCTGTAATTACTTTACTTGTGTAAACAGTTTTTATGTTATCAGAGGATCCTTCATATTCAACATCTGATTCTGCCACAGTTAACGATTTACGTGAGCCTATGTCTTTGTAATATATGCCTGCCGCAATCTCATCTCTTATGTTTACATCATTATTTACAAGATTGAAAGATTCATCAGGTCCAAGAAAATTTACTGTATCTAATGTGGGATTGCTTATGACTGTGTTGTTGGAATGATTCTTGTTGTCTGCTGTGCCTATTGCCGAGGCCACTGCAACTGCACCCACTACCGCCGCACCAACAGAAAATTGTGATACTGGATTGGTTATCGAGCCTGCTTGTTTTCCGACTTCTAATATACCATCTTTGGCTATTCCTTTTAATTCTTCTTTGACATCTGACTTCTTTATTTTCCTAGCATTATTGTATGTGTTTGATGCTGAGAGTATCGCACCGAGAATGTTTCCCGATTGTACATTCCTTATCACAGATCCTACCCCGTCGACTATACCACCAGGACCAAATATGCTGTTGGTACCGCCACCCAAAACAGTTAACGGACTAGGTGAGTTGTCGTAGTGTACTGTGGCAAATCCAGGTACATTGTTTTTGTTAACAATACCTGATTTGTATATCACTGTCTCATAAAGTATTTGCATAGTGTTGTTCATTACACCTGCACCGTCTGCCGCATCTAGATTATCGTGTGCGAATGAACCTATGACAGGATTGACCAAAGTCATTGATGTAAATCTCTGTTTGTGTAACACAAAAATTTCTATACCTTTTAGGTAAGGTTTCTTTCTCATTTTTGGCGTATCAAGACCAAATTTTGTTGTTGCTCGTTCATCTCCAAAAAGATAATAGTCATCTTTTGTATTTGAAATAGTCAGGTCACTGTTCATACCTACTGAGTCTGCTATGTTGTATTCGTAGTACTTCTTCCAGAAAGCATTAACCGTGTCTGCATGGTCGTCATGGAATGTGATGTTTACTGGTTCGTATGCTATTCTAGTTGTTGTGTACATCTTCTTGTTGTACTGCACTTTCTCTTCTACACTCAAGTCGTATTTTGGTAAGTCACATGCTTTTACTAGCATGTTCAGTTCGTATCTCTCGTTCTGTGAAAATCCTGTTTGGAATAATGACTCGTCGAGATTGAATACCACGTGAAACAGAAACTTCTGTTTTGGCATCAACTTGAAATTGTTGTCTACATACAATCTCGATGCATGTTGGTAATCTTTCATACCTGGTAATCCGTCTTGGAAACCTTTTAAGAAATTGTTAATGCTTGGCATACTGCTATTTATAGTCACAAAAAAAGCGCCTATAAAGACGCTTTTTTCACTTTATAATTGCTAACTTAATTTTGTATTACTGTCCGCCACCAGTACTTAGAGTACCGATTGTTCTAGCTACTGCTGTTCCAATTCCTGTTCCTGTTGGAGTTTGGATTGCGTTATCATATCTTATTGACATACTAATTGTAGCTGGCTCTGACGTTGCGTATGCTAGTGTGTTGTAGTTAACGTTTTCAATGTAAGCACCGTAAAGTTCCCACGTTTCTAAAACGTTTGGAGCACTTGCTCCATTACCACCGTCTAGCATTTCAATTCTGCCTGTGAATTTGTAATCAATACCAGATGCCGCACTTGACTGTTCAAAGAAATCAAACTGTTTCTGTATCTGTTCGCCAACCAGTTTAGTAACTGAGTTGTTAACGTCATCTCTTAAATTGATTGTTATTGGTTCCCACGTGTGTTTACCTGCTACATAAACTTTTGAGTTGTACACGTCTAGTGTTACTGTGTCAAAAGTCAAGTTAGGTCTTGTGATATCAATAACTTGTTTTGTTAGTTCTGATCTTGGTGTTGATACTCCAAAATTCTCTAGGATCGCTCTAAAACGATATTGCAGTTTTGGCATCAATAAACCTTGTGATGCTGAACTCTGATCGTTTGCTAGTGGTACTGTGAATTTTGATAAAGTTGATATTGCCATCTGTTTCTCCTATTTATCCAAAATTAGTTCCCTAACTTTGCAATTTCCCCTGTGTTTTTGATTCTTAATGGTATGTAAATAAATTCAACTGATTTAATCGGTTCAATTGCTATATCCACATACAGCTCGTTTCTGTCAATCCTTGTAGGTGTGTTGTTTGTGTCATCACAAACTACTAGGAAGTCAAACAATGCTCTCTGACCAACAAGTTCTAACATGAATGATTCGATCGCACCTTTGATCTCATTTCTTGTTAGCTCATCGTTTGGTTCAAATATGAACGGCTTAGCAATAGCATCTAGCTGTGTTCTTAGATACACTGCCAATCTTGAAACGTTGATTCTATCTAATGCCGAACCTGACGTTGTTGATGTCAAGTTACCAAAGTTAACAATTCCCGCTCCTGAGAAGAAAGTAATTGGATTTACTTTAACCTCATGCATTGAATCTCTCACTGACTCCGTTACAGATATTGTTTGGAATTCTCCAGACGATGCTTCTATGTATCCAACTGAAGTTGCGTTGTCTACAACACCTCTTCTTGTTCCTGCTGGCGCGAACCATGGGAAAGCAATGTTATCGTTGTTTGCTAACGTTCTCAACATCATGTGTGATGGTGGTACAACAATTGATTTTCCTGTGTTGTCTGTTGTTAATCCTGATGGATAAAACACGCCCAAGAAATCACTTGCACTTACTAGGCCGTCTTCACCGTTGTCTAGTGCCGCCGCTGTGTTGTTTGCCCAGTTCTGTATAGCAGTTGATGTTCCATCTAATCTTAATGGAGTGTCACCTACTATAAATGCTGTGTTGTTTCTGTCTGTGTTTAAGTTGATCATGTTTGAAATCAATTCCGGATAACCAGGTGTAGCAATTACATTGTAACCTCTTTGGTCTTCTCTGATTGCTTGGTTGGTATCGATTTCTGATTTTAATTGTTCAACAATTACTTTTCTCTGTGCTTTTCTTCCAAAAGATCCAGAGCCGTCTGCGTTGTTGCTAGATTTAGTAATCCATCTGTCTGGGAAGTATGTAGCAACAGATTCATTACTTACTCTGATGTTACCTAACCCTGATGATCCGCTTCCTGGATATTTGGTAGTTGTGATGTAACTGTTTTTGTATTCTTTAACATTGTAACCAGAACGTCTAGTGTTCCAAAGCAAGATACCTTGTGGGAAAAGAGTTGGATCTGGAGCATCTGGGTCCAAGAAGCCATCACTTAACAAGTCTTTGATAGAACTGAATGTACCAGCTCCGCCTGTTAAAAGTGTGTCAGCTTTGCCTGCCGCTGTGTGCAATCTTGCATCTGCGAAAACAATACCGTCTTCTGTAGTTTGATCTGCTTTGTCAACAAGTTCCCATGCCGCACCCGAAGTCGTTACTGCAACTTGGTTTGCCGTGTTTGTTGAAGTCAATGTTGCTGATGTGTTGTACTTGTAAAGTTTTGGATAGTTCTCAAGATCACTTGTGTCAATCCATAAGTCATTAGTTACTAGTGCAGTACCATCTGATTGCGTAGTTGGTGCTGATGCACTGAACTGTGGACCATTCGGATCAGTTGTTGAGTATGCTGTTGCATATCCAACGAAAGTTGTTCCATTGTGTGCCATGATATCTGCTTCGTCTATTGAAGTGTCATACCATAATGTACCGTCTGCTGGCTCAGTAGTCGGTGAGCTCAATGAAGCTGTGTAACTTAATCTCTTCCAGTTAGAAGCTAGTATACCGTTGTCTGCTGATGAGTCAATAGTAGCACCAGTTGGAATGTCATACAGGTTATCGATCAATGTTGTACTGTTTGCTGTGAATGTTCCATATGCGTGTGCTGTTGTTTGACTGAAACCTGCATCTGCTAATGGTGTTCCAGATGTGTCATGCATTCTGAAGTCACCGCCAAGTGCGTGTGTCATTGTGATCGAACCAGCAGTAGTTTTACTTGCTGATACGTTAGTTAAACCTGCACCGTTTACAGCCGCGATGAAGTCATCTACGCCTGTTCCGCTAAGTGTAACTGTCACTGAACTGTTTAGTGCTTCTTGGTTCTTGACTGATTCTTGGATAACAAAAGTTTCTGAACTCGTGAAACTGTAGGTAGTCAATAAACTTGTGATAGTCGTAGCACCACCTTCGTATCTGAATAGTTGGAAGTCGCCTACATTTGGAGTTGTATCATTGGCATCAGCCGCTGTTATGCTCTGCTCAGTGATGTTGAACTGTGTGTAAATTGTTCCTGTCGTTAATGCAGTTCCACCGCTCGCCGCATCTAAGTTGAAGATAGCTGTGTTGTGATTAGCATGTAAAGGAGCCGCTACTGCTGAGAAACTTGCACTAGCCGAAGAGTAAAGTTTTGCAACAATATTAGCACCTGAGTTAGCCGATGTAGTCTTGAACCAAACTGAACCATTGGGTCTGTTTTCATCCGCTGTTTTCCATGTTGGTCTGTTAGTGTGTTTAGCCTGTAAAAACTGAGGACCATTGAATACACCAGTTGTGATTCCTAGGCTAGCTAATAAGCCAGTGCCTTCGTTGAATCTAATAGTACCAGTACCGCCTGTTGAGTCACCTAGTGCCTTACCGTTGTGGAAGATTTCTAGGTTACCTGTTACACTGTTTACACTTGCTGTAACGTTGGTCACGTTTGTGCCAATTGCCGTTGCAACATTTGATAATGCTGTGCCTGATACTGTGATTTCCACATCATTCATTACCATTTTGTGTCCACTAGTAACTGTTGTTCCTGAGGCAACTGTAACTATTGGTAAAGATGTGCTCCATGATGTTGATCCAACTTGTACCCAAGTGTTACTTGCAGTCTTTTTAAAGATCTTGTTAGTAACGTGTGTTGTGTTAATTACATAATCACCAATTGATCCAATTGAAGTCTTAGGTGCACCAGTAGACACCGAGCCAACTAGGTCGCTAGTTGATGTAATCAATGTTGGAGTAATTGCTGTAAATGTTTGATTAGTTTGTGACCATTCAAATATACCATAACTGCTTGATGCAAGGTCAAACCAGTATGTTCCGTCCGTTGGTCTTGCTGTTGGTGCCGAAGCACTTCCAACTAATTCTGCTGTGTCCACATTCGCTCTAAGAACAAAAGCTCTGTTGGCAACTCCTAAAAATGAGTATGCCGCTTGTAGTCCCCATTCGTTCAATTCATAACCGTGAAGTGAATTGCTTGAAGCGTCTGTGTAGAATTTTGGATCTCCAAAAGTCTCTGTTAATTCTCTTTGAGAAGAAATCAAGTAAGCAGTGTTGGCGCTAGCAGTTTGTGTTCCTACCGCAGTTTTGTCGCCTGCTCCTGTTTTCTTATCCTGTGATGATGCTACTATGAATAGTGGTGTAGTACCCGCATCTGATGGTACATAAAAGCTCTCGTTTATTACTGAAACTTCTACTCCTGGTGATGTTAATGCCATTTTTCGTATTCTCCTTGCAAGTTACGTATATACTAGAGTTATTTATTCAATCATACGGTTTTGTTGGCATAATTTACCGTTTTCTCGGTGCCTATATAGGCAACGTAAATACACACATGCAATACAAAGACAGACCGTTGTGCCAGGAGTGTAAATCTAAACCCAGAGCATATGCCTACAAGCGATATGGAAGGGTGTACTGGCGTAGTCGGTGTGATACTTGCATCCGCAAAAAGGCAGGAAAAAAAGTTGGCGGAATCACAGCTCTACAACGTTCCGGATACAAGAAACATAAGAAGTGTGAACTATGTGGCTTTAAAGCACAAGACAGATCTCAGATGGATGTTTTATTTGTTGATGGCAATCTTAGGAATACTAATAATACTAATCTAAAAACTGTTTGCGCCAATTGCCAAAGGTTGAGTAGTACCCGCAGGCTTGGATGGCGTGTTGGTGATCTTATTGCCGACGAATAGGTCGTCTACTTGCTTGGATAATTCTTCTTTTGTACCGTCATTTTTAATAACAAAATCAAACTCTGATTTTGCCCATGCATATTCTGATGAATGCACTCCTGCAGGAATTATATTTCCTTCTACATAACTTGTAAACCAATCAGGATCTTGTCCTCTTTTTACAAGTATAATTTTGCCACCGGCTTGCTTGATTGTTTTAATCTCATTTTCAAATCTTGTGTCTGCTATTACAGTAGGCTTGCCATCATATCTCATCAAACAACTGTCGATCCATATTGCATCATGCATACCTTGACGCATAACTTCTGTACCGAAGTATTGTAATACCCAACGTGGTGTTACCTCCTTGCCAAAACGCTTACTCCAAAAAGTATCAGGCTGTTCTCTCCATGCCCTGCTCTCATCAGTCTTACCTTCAAGCATTTCTCTGTCCCAATTAAACATAGATCCTACAGCATCCTTCAAACTTTTTGCAAAAGAATCTTTTCGGAATCCATGATTTTTTTCTAGTCTGTCTGCAACTGTGCCTTTGCCAGAACCTATTAAACCTACTACACCTATTAACATAGGTTTATTATACTATTTTTTTAAACGTTTTTCAATCTCTTTGATTGCTTCTTTTACGGATTTTAAAATGGAAATTCTTAGATTTTTCTTGTGTTGTTTCAGGGCTAGTAAACTCATATTTTCCAAATCCTGCACAAATGCTTCTAACTCTTCTAGTGTAAGATCAGAATAATTCTTGTAATTGGAATCTTTCATAGCACTCTTATTTAAATGGAGATTATGGTCAATTAACCAATAACAAAACTGTGCGGTGTTCCGCCTTCTTGGAAATTACCTATGTCTGCTTCTAGTCTTTCCATTTCTGCTTGGCCTTCTTGTTTTAACGCATCACCGTTAAGTGTTGTTCCGCCTTGCGGTCCAGCAATGGTATTAAATTTGCCCCGTGCTTCACCTAACATAAGTTTAGATACTGCAAGTGTGTAATCTCTAATCCATGGCTTAGAGTAGATATCTTTAAACAGTGTTATATCTGGTCTAAAGTTATCTGTGTGCATGAGAACTGTTTCGTTGTCGGCTCTGGGTCTTTGTGTTATCGTTAATTTCTTTGTAGCTACATCAAAATGAAACTGTATGAAACTTCCAAACATCTTACCTACTAATTCTTGGTATGATGCAAATGCATAGTAAGTGGCCAATCCACCTGTTGCACCTGCTCTCAACAAGTATGTGTTTGTGTAGGCTAGGTTAAAAGGCTCGAACAATGTTCCACCTTCTCCACCTTCTGTTCTGGATCCAACAGTCCTTCTGTTAAGATTTCTTACATTGATTATCTCATCTGGTAAAATATATGTGTTCTGATTTTTCTTTAATTCAAGAAAAGCATAAGATTCTTCAACAGCATTTGATGATCTCTGTCTAAATTTGTTCACGGCTCTTTCCAGTGCCGTTTGATAGTGTTTAGGGTCTAATTCAACGTCAATCATCCCATCGCCGAGATTGTTCTTAACGTAATCGAATATTTCCTGCTGACCTGTTTGTAGTTCTGACATACTCATATTTATAGCCTTTGCCTGTGCAATAAATATGTATGATATGCCAAGATTATCCATTTTTAAGCCTGAAAAGGGCAACGACTACAAATTCTTCGATCGGAACATTAGAGAGATGTTTACTGTGGGCGGTACTGATTTACATCTACACAAATACATAGGACCCTACGATCAAGGTGATACAAACAAAGACGGAGCGGCATCACCTAGTCAGCCCAGAGTAACAGGCACAGATTTAAATGAAACAACAATCCAAGATTTGCTGTTTTTAGAGAATAGGGATAGAAAATATTCGAGTGACGTATACACTGTGCGAGGAATATACAATGTACAAGATGCTGACTTTAATCTATCGCAGTTTGGAATGTTTTTACAGAATGACACATTATTTTTAACTGTACATCTTAATGACATCGTTGAAAGAATTGGCAGAAAACCAATGTCGGGTGATGTTCTAGAATTTCCACACATGAAAGAAGACTATTCACTAGACGAGAGCATACCAATTGCATTGAAAAGATATTATGTTGTGGAAGATGTTAACAGGGCGGCAGAAGGTTTTTCACAGACATGGTGGCCACACCTTTTAAGATTGAAAATGAAAACATTAGTTGACTCACAAGAATTCAGAGATGTGATTGGAGATGCTACGACAACCGGTTCTCTTGCAAGTTACATGTCAACTTTCAACAAAGAGAAAACAATTAACGATCAAGTTGTTGCACAAGCAGAGGCGGATGCACCTAAGTCAGGCTTTAATTACAAACAATATTATGTTGCACCTATCGACGAAAGAGGCAACATCAGGACTGAAAATGTAAACACCGAAAGTCAAAGAGCAAGTAGCAGTCAAACTGTAAATGCCAGTATTGATACCCCTGCAAGTTCACACTATGGGTTCTATCTAGACGGTGACGGTGTTGCACCAAATGGTAATCCTGCAGGATTTGGAATATCCTTTCCAATTTCGGGTGTAGACAAGGGCGATTACTTCTTGAGAACTGACTACCTGCCAAATAGATTATTCCGTTATGACGGAGCCAGATGGGTAAAAATAGAAGATTCGGTTAGAATAACTACAACGAACAACGATTCAAGAGCAAACTATAAAACAGGTTTTGTAAACAACACAACAGAATCTACAATAAATGGCTTGACTGTTAGCCAAAGACAGTCGCTGACAGATGCTCTTAAACCAAAGGCTGACAATTAATGCTACACTTTTACGAAGGGCAGGTTAGAAAATTTCTTACTCAATTTATTAGAATTTTGAGTAACTTTTCTGTGGAAACTGGAAAGAACAGTGACGGAACAATTAACCTTAGAGCTGTGCCTGTTGTGTACGGAGATCCAACTAGACAAGTAGCAAACATAATTAGGAATAATTCTGATAATGCATTACAGTACACACCAAAGATCGCGGCGTATGTTAGAGAACTAAATTATGACAGGGAAAGGATGCAAAATCCTTATCATATAGAGAAACAACATCTACGAGAAAGAGATGTAGACTCTGATGGAAATTATACAAATCAATTAGGTGCAGGTTATACTGTAGAAAAAGTGATGCCTTCGCCTTTTAGATTAGAGGTCACAGCAGACATTTGGAGTTCGAACACAGATCAAAAACTACAGATAATGGAACAGATATTATATCTTTTCAATCCTGATTTTGAAATACAAAAAACAGACAACTATATAGACTGGACCAGTTTAAGTTATGTTGAACTTACAGGTGTTACTTTTAGTAGTAGAACAATACCAGTCGGAGCCGATTCAGACATAGATGTTGCAACACTAACATTCTCGATGCCTATCTGGTTATCTCCCCCTGTCAAAGTTAAGAAATTAGGAGTTGTACAAAAGATTATTATGAGCATCTACGACGACGATGGTGGTATAGCAAAAGGGTTAATAGACGGTGAATTAACGTCAAGAAGTTTTATCACACCAAATAATTTTGGATTGTTAGTCACAGGAAATCAATTGAGGTTGTTAGGAACAACCGGTACAAATGTAAAATCTGGAGGTGACGGATTCCACACAGGGGCCGGTGCAAACAACAACATAGATCCATTTGAAACATTTGGTCCAGCAGTTAACTGGAAAATACTTTTAGACCAATATGGCAAAGTGATAAATGGCACGTCACAGATAAGATTGACACAACCAAATGGTAACCAAGTTATTGGTACAATAGCAACAACTACATTGGACGATACAATACTGCTTTACACAATTGATTCTGACACCATTCCTAGCAATTCACTAACAGCTGTCAAAAAAATAATTAACCCAGCAACATTTAATCCAGGTACACCATCGAACGGTGATCGTTATTTGGTAATAAATGATGTGGGAGATTCAACAGCAAGTTTTACAAGTAGCACTTGGGGTACGCTTGTAGCAAAAGTAGGTGACATCATAGAATACAACAGTAGTACGAGCAAATGGAACATAGCATTTGATGCCTCAAATCCTGATTCAACGCAACACTATGTTACCAATTTAAACACGGGTATACAGTATAAATTCAATGGTACAGAATGGGTCAAGTCATATGAAGGTGTTTATACGCAAGGTAATTGGAGTATTGTACTCGACGGAGGCTACCAGCAGACCGAAGATGCCGACGCCAATGATGCAACTACTCCTTGATAAAATAAGTCAATATTGTTATAATAAAGTATGAAAGAAAACATTATCTGTTCCGGAGCCTTGTTCTATTCGACTTCGACTAAACGTTTCCTGTTTCTGCAGAGGACTGATAAAAAAACACAGGGTATGTGGGGATTGGTCGGCGGAAAATCAAAGTTTACTGAGTCTGCTTTTGAAGGGTTGAAACGTGAGGTAGAAGAGGAAGTTGGCATGATGCCAAAGTTCAAGAAAGTTATTCCCTTGGAGATGTTCACATCAAATGATGAGAAGTTTTTCTTCCACACTTATCTTATCGCGATAGAGACTGAATTCTTACCCAAGCTGAATGACGAACACTCAGGTTACTGTTGGACAGCATTTGAATGCTGGCCCAAGAATCTACACATGGGTTTGAAGAACACATTGAATAACAAAGCCATCAAAGGCAAGTTACAGACTATACTAGATTTGATAACTTAATTAACCAGCACTTATTTTTACAGTACCGTCGTCGTTCCAGAGTTGACCTGCATTACTAGGATCGCTTGTCGGCAATTCCGTTGCCATTACTTTTCCTGAATTGTTTATCATCAGTGTGCCGTTGTCGTCTGGTAGGTCTATGTTTCTTTTAGTAGTTGATGTACCTGACACGAAAGTTTTTTTACCGTCTTCTGTCTGCCACACGAATGGAACATCACGGTGTGCGTAGATGGCATTGTTGGCGATGGTCAATAAAGGTTTGTGCTGTCCGTCTTTCCTGCCGATTATCTGTATCACACTTTGGTCTGCACCTTTCTTGTTGTCCTTGATGCTACCTTTTATCGAGCCTATTCTGATCTCTTCACCGGCATCATTTTTTCCTTGGAACTCCAACCAAGTATCTGTTTGGATTTCGATATTACCGCTTACTTTTATACTCATGCATGTATTTATTTGAAGCAAAAAAAAAGGCCCTATATTTCTACAAGGCCTTTTGATTCTACTAAAAAGTATGAATATTTATTAGTTGTTTGTCCTCACCGCACAATTTACCAATTTGATTCCTGCATCAGTTGAGCTCTCTAAGGCTCTTCCAATAACGTTGAAAGGTGAAATTGTTTCGCCTGTTGCGGCCGCTCTCGCACAACCTTTCGTTGATGAACTAACTAATCTTTGACCTTTGGTTACAGCACCTGTTACTCTTACCGGAGTTCTTCCAGTCATTGCAACAAATGGATGTGAATCGTTGTTACCTGCACCTGCGTTCATGGCGTAAGCTGGATTATCAGATATAACACCAAAAACTTGATCAGATAAGTCTGATGTTGTTTCTGTGATCTCTGCGTCACCGCCAACCATTACTACTGCACCTGCTGACATTGGAGCGTCTGCTTCGAAACGCTCGGCAACGTCCGCGTACTGTGCCGAAGTTGCTAAGGCGTGTACTACGTTGGCTCTTATATCAACCAAATTAGTCTCTGTGGCTGTTGGTACTGATAAAGTTTCATTGTCTGTACCTCTAGAGGCCCTTAACGCTGTAAAGGCACCACCTGCATTACCATGGATAGTTGTTCCATCATCTGCAAATCCTTCATGCCATACCCAAAATAGATCTTCCTCTGTGGTATCTGATGCGACACCCCTGTTTATCACTAATCCGGAATA
>Ga0209535_1000928_pt1 | contig 20315 bp, 32 predicted proteins | sample LinPmetageLP28_FD_184041 | JGI IMG/M metagenome (GOLD analysis project Ga0209535, IMG submission 184041) | Marine viral communities from the Pacific Ocean - LP-28 (SPAdes) (version 2) | ecosystem: Environmental > Aquatic > Marine > Oceanic | place: Pacific Ocean | collected 2009-08-22
ATAGGCATTCTCTAATGCGGCTGGTGACATTGCATCTTGTTCAGAGTGCGGGTCATCAATAATCATTAAATCCGCACCACGGCCTGTAATCGCGCCACCCACACCAGCCGCAAAATATTCACCACCAGCATGGGTCTCCCATCTACCCGCCGCACTACTATCCTGCCGTAATTTTACATCTGGAAAGACTAGAGAGTAATCGGTACTATTCATAAGGTTACGCACCTTTCGGCCAAACCTCACCGCTAACTCACCTGTATGCGTTGCTTGAATTATCTTTAACTTTGGATTCAACCCCATTAAATAACTCGGCAATAAATAACTGGCATACTCTGACTTCGTATGTCTAGGCGGCATATTCACAATTAACCGCTTAATACTACCATCAGCTAAACCATTAAACTTCTGTGCCATTATCTTATGGTGCTTCCCCTCAATAAACTCAGGCCATACTGTTTTACAATAGGCCATAAAATCCTTCTTCGCGTGATCACTCGAGATGTGCTGTTTCTGCTTCTCAAGCAAACGTGCGTACTGCTTCAATACTTCTTCAGGGACAGTCATTGGGGCATTTGTCATAATTATTTAATAATATAAAAATTTTCTTAGCGCAAGACTCTCCGATCATTGTTTCAAAAAGGGGGGTGGGGGTACGCTGTATAATTTTCAGAGTGGTAACGATTTGGACAGAACCGTGTACTGCACTGCGCTGGTACAGGTTCATCGCTCTCTAGGGGGGTTGCCCTGTTGCAGAAAGGACACACTGTGGCAAATGTGCGGTGGGGTACCTTTTGGCACCCCACCGCTGGGGTTTAGCTTGCCAGTACCAGCTGACCGTAAGCCGTGCCGTAGGTGTTAGCCGTTTGGCTGCTAAGATTAAAGCCACCGTTTAGCACGGCTGCAACCGCGTTTTGGTTAGTGTGGCTGCTAGTGGCGTTAGCAAATACACTAGCGTCCCAATGCTGGTGCGCGGCCTGTATAGCTGCCATAGGCACGGCTGCTAACTTGGCTGGGAGCTTTGTGCTAATGCCAGCAACATTAAAGCATTTAACACCCTTAACAGTATGCTGCGGCACACCGTTAACACACGCCCATAAGATAAGGCCGCGTGCGCTAACCGCACCAGACTTTTTAGGCTGCATGACACGCCATAATGCACCGCCACCGAACAGTACACCGTTTGCCAAGGCGTTAGGTGTTAGCTGCAAGTTGACATTGCCCATGCCGTTAGCGTTGATAAAAGCGACCATAGCTGCAACATTAATATTGCTAGCCGCACCATTTGCACCGTTAAAAGCCTGTGCCGCTTGTGTTGTTGTGTTAACCATTGTTAACCCCTTTTTAGTTAACGCCGCCGCCCTATGCGGTGGCTATACATATTTTATGCCACAGGTGGGATATGGGTGTAAACCCCTAAAAGCACATTAATGCAAAAATAATTGCAATAACCCCAATTAACGCCATTAGCATTTATGCCGCCATGCGCTGACATAACCAAAACCAGCAATTACCAAACCCATTAACCCCATAAACATATTGACCCAATGGTGGTCAAAAATTGGTGGCAATACAAAACCGCCGCTTGCGGCAAACATTAAAGTGACACCAGCCACCATGCATAACGTGCAGAAAAACATATAAACATAGACCATTGATTTAACCCTTTGTTGGTTGCGTTATGTAAATACTTAAACGCACACGCGCTATCTTGCCAGCACAAAATTGTCGCAGCGACCAGGATTGACTTCTGGAGAAGTCTGGCGAAATTTAATGATGTAGTGTGAGTATATATGACTATGCATATATACATAGAGATTCATCTCCATCCATCCGTTTCCATCCATCCATCCATCAAAAAAGAATGGGCGACCATCGGCCGCCCATCCTAGGATAATTAAGCTGGGATAACGAACAGCTCAACGAAGTTCTTGCCCCATGTGGACTTGGCTGATGGTGACTGCCCACCATTAAGCGCATCCAGTAGAGCATGGTACTTACGAGCTTTAATAGACTTATGTGCTAGGTCTACATCTGTAAGGGTGACAACCTCACCGCCATGACTGTCGGAGTTGATCAACTGCCATACTACCTTACCACGAAGGGCGAGGTTGGGATTGCCTACCTCGTCAAATAATGTTTTTGCCTTTTCAAAAGGAAAAGGATTAGGCGTACCGACTACATCAACAGTAGGCCGGACACCGACATTATTTGGATTGCCGCCAGCTTGCTCTTGGACAAACTTAAAAATGTCCTGAGCGGTGACGCCCATGTTACGCTGGTCCTCGGGGAGAGAATTAATGCCCTGAAAAGTGATTTCCTGAGCTACGACTTTTTTAGCTGATTTAGCCATGATAAGTTCCTTTCTACGAACTTGAGTTAGTAGCAACCCTGCTACACATATAGAGTAGCAAATAGACCTTCCGCTGTAAACACCTAAGTTATCATAATGAGTAAAAAAGATACGAGCAGCTCGACACCTGATGTCATGTGAATTCAACCGATATCACCGGACCTCTCAACCTGAATCGTCGCTCATCATCAGTCGTCGGAGTACTCTTGCCCATCCATCCCTATCCATCGGCCATTCCATCCGGTCATCGTACAACGGCTCTCCATCCATCAATCTCTTACTCAGGTTTCGGCCATCCATAAATAATAGCTGCCCTGACGAAGGATGATGAACCAAGTTCCAAACGCATCCACCAACAGAGGTTCTTGAGGTCTGCCATGCTATTTGATGAGGACGCCACTTAGGGAACTTCTTGTCAGACTTTGTCGCAAGTATCTTTAACTCTACCCAGAAGTCCTTGCCATTCAAGCAACCATTGACATCAGGCACTCCTGGACTCGCCCATGACTCCATTCTAGTCCAGTGTACCCCAAGGGGTCTGGTTCCGTCACGTAAGGCTTTCCAAAGTTTAGACTCAGGGTTCTTTGCCATCGGGTAAAACCTCCAGTTTGTCCATCTCTATGACAGGGCTGGTCGCTTCTACCAATGCTGGGTAGTCTTGCTGTATCCGCTTAATTTCACTAAGCACTTCTTCTTTACTCATTTGGTCTATCTTACCATGCAATATTTCTTTACGGTCAATGTAAAGACCAGCAGCTTGGCCTCTTGATTTTTCAGCTGAAACTGCTGCCGCATAGTTTCCATTCTGCATAGCTACATCGCGGAGTTGTGCTAACTTCTGTACATGGCTTTCAAAGGTTACCTCGTACTTATGCTGTAGCTCTTTCTTTATTTCGTATACCCTATTCAAAACCTGAGGGTAGTTACGTCCGTTCAACATATGGCTTGCGATAGAGTGTGCATTGGATTCAGCGTACCCTGCCCTGAGTGCTGCTTCCGTCTGCGTAACTTCTTCTGTTGCATAGATCATTGCAAACTTTTCCTGCATGGGTGTCAGCCCTTTTTCCACCCGAGGATTAGCCACAATGTCCAAACTGTTTTTATGAGTAACCTTTGCCTTTGCCATAAGACTCATACTACTTTTCTATAATAGGAAGGTAAATAGAAATCGAGTCATTTCAAAAAACCAACGGCTGAAACTCGCGTAGCTGTCTAAAGTTTAGACTACAATATATGATTTAGAGGTATAACCCTTTGATATATTTGTATACCCAGATAACGTATATTTGAATATCGGATAGAGTACATCACTCCATATTTCATTTTCGGTACTATATGTAAAAGTACCAGAATATCAGAGAGCCACGGTTATTAGACCGTGACCCTTGACCATTGTATTATTGTTTAGATAAAGATGATTACCAGTAAAACAGGTATCATATCCCAGAGTAATTCCATGATTACCCCCACCACTCTTGAGCATCACTAGCGGGTAATGCTGAAGAATACATACTATCCGCACGAAGCACCAATGCTTCTTCACATTTAGGACAAGGTGTTTTATCTGTATCGCTATATACCCGAGCATAGTTATTACCGAGCATTGGCATCCCACAAAGAGTAGTTGGCTCATTGGGAACATTGAAGTGCTGTTGGCCGAGTTTTTTAGTCCACTCATTCAGGCCAAGATCACTAGCAACTTTGGAAACATAATTAATAACTTCAGTCATTGATACCTCCTGTTAAGATCTGTAAGCAACTGCCTACCCTTATATAATAAAGCGTGATGCCACATGAAGTAGTATTAAATACTCCATGTGACTATTTTGTTTAGCTGAGTATCCACAGAACTATGAGCACAGATACTGCACCTAAAAGGCCAAAGATTATCATACTGCCTCCTTTTATTGATATAGCCACCATTGGCTACAATTATATAATAAGGTATGAGAGCCATAGAGGTTGGTCACTATGTTCGTCACGATAAAAATGACGGCCACCGGAGTGACCGCCAAGTTAAGGGAGGATATACACAAGAGTTCTTTCTTGTACCTTCATCATTATACATCTTATTGATTGATGCAAGGGTTAATCCGTTCCATCAATTTATTCATAACAGTATCGGCACGTTCAGCAGTTGCTCCATCTATCCATTCTTCTATTTCATCAGGATCCATCCCTGCTTTAGAAAGTTCCATGGCGCATTGTCGGGCATCCGTATCACCTTCTAAAAAGTGATATTGTGCTTCTTCTTGCATTTCCATCGCCATTGCTTTGACTTTACCCATCCTTATACTCCTTCATCCATGTATTAAGAATATCGGTTGCGAGATGTTTGGTTATATCAAACTCTTGCATAAGGTAGATAGTAGCCCCGAACATATTGGTTTCACCACTATCCCGTAATTCATCAAGGAATTGTTTGTATGAATCACTCAACCCACCAGAGCTACCCATTAGTATTCACTCGGTAGCATGAGTAAGCCATCCGAAAGGTAGAACTTGAAACCAGAGTTAGGCGGCAGGTCTGTATACTCAATTACCCGAGTATGTAGTATTTTGGGACCATCACCTTTATCACCATCTGTACCTACAATGATTGCACTATTAGTATCATCCACAGTTACTTGAATGAAGATAATATAATCCTCCTCACTAAGAAGCGGTAGGAACTCAGTAGCTATAATATCCATAAACCAGTAAGCACCCATCCTTTCAGCGAAGGCTTTAGTACCATCCGTAAGCCGTAGCTCAGGGGTCATGGGTAGTTTATGGGAATACTGATTTAGGCTACCAGTGAAGGCAGTAAAATCAAAGATAAGATCTTTTGCGTTATTCATTATACCCTCCGTAATTTATCGTTAATAAGTTGATAATGACCATGGAGTTTGAACCGCATATCTTTTTTGGTTTTTACTACATAAACATCATCGGGGTTATACTTATCAGGCCATGCTTTTGCCTGACGTTGTATTTTGTTTTGGATAGCACCAATGGTTTTATCCATAGCATAAATAGTCATGATATCCCCTGCAAAGGGGCGAATGATAGACTCATTACCGCAAGATAAATTGTACCAATAATACATTACTGATAAGTCCTTTCTGCATCACGAAGCTGCATTAGAAAAGCTGCTGCTTCAGGATTAGTTTGTTGCCAGTGAACAGCATGGTACTGACGACCTACATAAACCGCCGTATAATCGGGACGGTGACCACAAATACTATTTGTTAAGTTAATAAGTTTTTGACGGTCAGTATCTGTGTGGATTTCTACAACTTTTTCATCCTGATCCAGAATGTGATAGGTGTAACAGAGTTTTTCATTGATAACCATAATAGACTCCTTTCTGCGAGTTAAGGTTATAGTTTAATAATAAAGCCTGAGGCATTGAAAACAACTAATAAATACTCAAAGTAATCGGTTAGGTGTTCCATGGATTTGCAGCCAATGATTTAAGGTAGACACTGCTTTTGACACACTCCATTATGCTAAACATCAAGGGTCATAATGGTTGGGCATCCATGGCCTTGTATTACACGATAATATATCGCTAGGACGTCGACAAACCTAATACACGTCGCCCTCGAAAGGTGGAGCGCTAACTCCTATGCGTCTACCCCCTTATCTCGGAACAGGATTACTATTATCCTGCCCATATCTATATGATAATGTCCAGAACTGAGTTTGGTCTTCAGTATAACTGAGAGATCTGAACTCATTACCTTCTATAATCCAAACTACATTATCCGGCCGGAAACAAATCCTACTATGAAGATGGCACTCATCAATACCAAATGCACTACACTCTGCTCCTGTTGGGCTTGCCCAATCTAGTGAGACTATTTGCTCAAGAAGTGAGCCACTGTTTTCCAAATCTTGTTTATCCATGATGTCCTCTTTGGTGTTGCAGATAAAATATGTAACCCGATCAGTGAGTTACCCCCAGTCTTTACGATCTTCTTCCTGTCTGTACGCATTATGGTACTCCTCAATCTGAGCTTCAGTCATTTGTGGTGGCACAATCCGCTCACCAACATATGTACCCTCGGGAAAGTAATGAGGTTTGTAAGGCCGACCATAATAACGGTCAGCCCCACCACGATCCGCTGGTGAACCATGCTTACCCCGCGTCACGAGCTGCCACCCTATCCTCACGAGCTTGGGCAATACGCTCAGCACATAACATAGCTTCTTTATGTACAGCAGGATACCGTGCCTCAACAAAACCAGCATATGCGAGTAACTCACCATACATCTGACTCAAGTCACCAATAGACATAGCAGCATCAAGTATACCGTGATGCACCTTGGTAAACTCTTCAAGGTTTTCAATTAAGTCTGTATTTCCAGTCATGGCTTGCTCCTTTCTATTAACAAATTGCCATATATTATATTATGTATTTACAGCCTCATGTACAAGCCGTAATTTATCACGCCGATAAATATTGTATATCATCTGTCGGCTTACATCATAATCATTAGCGATACTTTGGTATGATTCACCAGCCTCGCGTCTATTGCGAATATCAATACGGCGAGCAGTAATCCAATCAGCATCTTGGCGGGTATGCCTTCCATCCGGTAAATCCAGATTGTATTGCATCTTCCATCGGAGAACGGTTGGTGGTGCAATGTCAAAATGATCACGGAACTCTTTATGGCTGCCGACGGTTGCTGCTACCTCGCGCAGAGTTTCTACATCAATCGGAGCTCTAGCCATCTTGCTTCTCCCAGAAACTATCTGGCCTATCATAAGGATGTTTAGGTGTACTAGCATCCCCAGAGCGCAACTTAGTAACATTGCGCTCTTTAGGTGTTTCATGAAATGATTCCATATACCGATGCAGTTCTTTTAGTGATGGAAACATCAGAGGTCCTTTTACCAACGGTCCATCCAGTAACCATATTTTCTGACCAGTATCACTAACATCTTCAGCTTGGTAAATTTCCCAAATGGGTTTCATGCTGCCCTCCTTGCCATAACTGCATTATGCGAACGAATACCGCGAGGTGTTATATGATAATAGTAAGGGCGACCAGAAGTACCAATACGTTCTAAATCACCACGGTGGCAAAGTGTTGATAGTATTTTAGAGGGGTCACACTCACTAACCAGATGTTCAAAATCATCTTTGCACATTGTCGCTCTTGTGCTTGCAAACTGCTCAAGTATTTTAGAAGTATAGTTTTCTTTTGAACTCGTTGACATTCGCGGAGCTGTAGCTTTTTTCTTACGACGTAAGGGTGCGCTCGGTGACATTGGTTTAAGGTCAGCAAGTAAGGGCATTTGTTTAATCAACCAACGAATTTGCCCCCCAACAGTACGACACTCATGTGAGGCTACTCTAGCCAGTATTTCATATGTCTCTATATCAATAGAAACTGATTTGTAATTAGTGGTGTCCATTTCTTTCTCCTATGCACACAGGTCTAACATAAAGTCAGGGATAGGTCTATCCGTCCATTTACAGAATTTTGACTTTTCCCCACGGTAGTAATCACGGTACGCAACCATAACATCATGGTGTTTGTACTGCTCAGGCATTGCTTGCGGAAGAGTAGTAACCCCTCGCGCTTTTAATGCTGGAGGAGCACAACGTACAGCATACAATACTGATTCGGACTTATGAATATTGCCGTATCGGTATGTGTATTCTTTGAATAAGTGATAGCCTATACGCCATGCCAGACGGTAATTATCTACAGTCTGGCCTACCCATATCGTACATGGGTGTTTAGGGTGAACAGGCATATAAGGTGCTTCATTGCCATGCTGCCAATGAGTAGTGCAAAGCATTTGCACCATCTCAAGGGGCATCTTAACAACATGCTTATCACAATGCATTTGAGCACATTGCTTGGGATCCATAGAAAGCCAGAATATATTCATGGCATACGATCCTCGGGCAATGGCAAGCTGACTGTGAGTAAGCGGTTGGGAGGCTGGCATACAGCATACATGAGTACCCTGCGGCGCGGCTCTGTAGATTTTACCTTGCGTATTGCCATAGTAGCATCCTGCAAATCATCATAATGCCATGTGCTGTACTTAGCGCGACCATGGAACTCTGTGATTGTGTAATAAACTACATGGTCAAACATATAGTCTTCGTATTGTTGCCAATCCATAAGCAAACCTTTCTGTGTTTACTTAATTATAGTAGCATAACTATTTACGGATTTGTACTTCAGGGTACTAAAAAAGTTGTCTTTTTTATCAAACGCTTAAATTATAATGAGTTAGCACTTTATTTACTGGCTCAAAATCAGGTAAATCAGAAAACTTTTTGTATAAGAAGTTGATACCTGTATGCATAATCACTTTCATTTGTTCACTTTGATTTGTATGGCGATGGGAATAGAGCACCAGTTCTAGCATATCAGCCATTTTCAATCTATTCTTTTCTTCTGCTGTAAGAACAAAGATCAATCCAAGGTCTTCAAATACTTTTTTCTCAGCATCTTCAAATGCTTTTTGCACTTCAGGATAAGACCATTTAGCGGTAGCTGGTATATCACCAAGTATCAATTCAGGCACATCATGATACAATGAAGCCATGATGAGTTGTTTTGTACTATCCGGCCAGAGTTGGTCTATCAATATACTTACTGCGTATGAATGTGCTCCCACGGTCTGTCTTTCTGCTTGCATGGCAACTGTATGGAAGCGCAATAAAAATTGAGCATCCCATGCTGTTGTCAAAGTTTTAATGTTTGGTATTGTCTGGCATTGGTGTCCCGCCATCTTTTACCCCTCTTGACCAAGGCTTATCACTAAATGTCTTTTTTGCTTCACCCCAACTCGGACCAAACTCTGCATCTACTACACTTGGTATCTGCATATCTACACAAGTCTCCATAATCTCTTGTATTATAGAGGCTGTTTCTGGTTCAGCTACTGATATATCTAATTCATCATGTACTTGTATCAATGGTGTTATACCTTCTTTATGTAAAGCTACCATCGCAGCTTTTGTTTGGTCAGCAGCACTACCCTGTATTAATCGGTTTAGAGCTTTATATGTGAAGGCACGTTTGATAGCTGGACCATGCTCAGCATATGCATCTTCATATGTCTGTGGTTTATACAATCCATAAGCATTTGGTTCCCACTTATCAAACCTACATTTGCGACCAAGCAAGGTACGGATAAGACCTTTATTAGAAGCACGGTTAACTACATAATCAGCAAGCTGCTGAACAAAGGGGACTTTACCATGATACTCTTTAAATAAATCTTTAGCATCCTCATACTCAAGTCCTAATTGTTCTGCTAGTTTATTCTTACCCATCCCATAGAACAAACCAAGGTTAATATCTTTTGCTTGTTTACGAGGTACTCCAACTATATCGGCAGCCATCTGGTGGAAATCTGTAGTAGCATCTACATTGTACTGGTCAGCAAACTCTTGTGCGCCAGTCAGTTTAAGTAGGCTAGAATAATGGACGACGAGCCGTGGTTCTTGGCTACTGTAATCAAAAGCACCCCACAGTTCACCTTCTTCAGGTAAGAACAATCCGCGTATCATAGGACCAATCTCAGCATTCCTTGCTGGTACTTGCTGTAGATTAGGATTGCTATAGCTAAACCGACCTGTGACTGTCCCACCATCATCACTACGGAGGCTATGTGCTTCCGCATGGATACGACCATTATGTTGGTGCTTTATAATAGTATCGATAAAGGTCGTTCTAGCTTTATTCAGCTCACGAGCTCGAACCACAGCCTGAGGAAGTGCATGGGCATGGTTGGCTAGAAAATTCTTAGTGAAGCTAGGCTGGCCTGATTTGGGCGTTTTGGGGTAAGTCAATCCTTCTGCATCAAATGCTTTAGCGATACTTGCCGCTGCCCATATATCAATATTTGTGCCACCTGATTCTTGTAATACTTTTTCCTCTTCCCTTTGCAGATATACTTTTAACTCTTCAGCTTTTTCTAGGTCTACACGCACACCTTTCTTACGCATATCAAATACAACTTTGAGGACTTGTAATTCAAGGTCAAATATATCTGCTATATCTTCTTTTACTATGACACCTTTAAAGAACTGCCATAATTTCAGGGTAAGTGCAGCATCCTGTTCAGCATACGCACCCACAAAATGAGCAGGGAGTTTCCACATTTCACTCTTAGCATTTACACCAAAAGAGTTAGCTGCTTCATATAAGTCTTTTTCACTCTTACGCTCATTCAGGTAATCACGGCCTAACGCATTAAGGGCATAACTAAACCTATTTTCATCAATAAGTGCAGCTACAATCATTGTATCTACAATACGACCTTTTACTTCTATACCTTCTGCCCATAACCATCCAAGGTCATACATAGCATTATGCATAATATAATCACGCTCAACTGAGCATACATCAGCTAACCAACGGAGTGTTTGTTTAGCATCAAGGTTACTACCATTATCATGCCGGATAGGGAAGTACCAAGCAGCCCCATCTACAGCTACCGCGATGCCAATTACATAACCATCTTTACGAGGCCATCCACTACCACGAGATGTAAGGTTAGGGTCACAAGTTTCTAAATCAATAGATACTTCCCGAGCTTCCGATAAATCAGGATAGCCATCTGGCATTACCCATTCAGTCGGTGGTGTGAATAGTGGGAATTGCATCTTTTACCTTTACCATCATAGGTTGGTTACATTTAGAACAGTGAGGCCATTTGTTTTTGAGTTTACGGAAGGTAATAACTCGCTTTTCCCTTCCGCACTCACATTCAGCCAATACTTCTTTATCTAGCTTTTCGTTATCCATTCCCTCTCATTCGCACTTCTGCCTCTACAAGAAACAAATACCTACGCAAATCACGGATATCATCAAGTATACCCTCCTCACGCATATCATCTTTAGCAGCTAAGAATACATCATAATTATATTCATTCACTTGCTTTTCAAGCCTATCCCATTTGCGAGCCAACATCATAAATGCACCAACACCGCCACGCTGTTTCCAACTATCACCATAAGATTGCTCAGAACTATGTAGCCCCTCTACATCTTGATTAGCTAACCCAAGGATATTATTAACAATAGGGCTATAATCATCAGGGGTAATATCATCCTTTTTTGCCATAACCGCATACTCCTCCCAACTTAATTCCTTCATACGCCTTTTCATGTATTGTTCGTGGCTTTCTCTGCCCATTTATCTCTCCTACGTTCTAACCATTCCCGAGTGGCTAAATGCCAATCATCGGGCTTTATATCTGCACAATGGTCAAAAGCTAAAGCTAATTCTTTAGCTTTCCATGCTTGCCATACTCGGTGCATAGGTTGTGCCAAATCAGAGAAACAGGAGTTTTTATATGCTCTTGGCCTTTCAGCATCCTCCATAAACCAACTAAGCTCTTTATCAAATGATTCTATATTATTTACCAAAGCATCTGGCCTAATCATACGCACATTATATGATTCATAATCAGGCTGCATACCCTCTAGCTTTTTTAATACTTCAGTATAAGCATGGAGGTTATTACTAAACTGTGTATAGATGCCAACACTCGCGCCAATGCGTGAGGCTATATACTCTTGGAGAATGGACATATGGACAGCATTAGCTCCCAATGCACCCCAGATCATATCATTACTGCGGTTACATACAGTCATATCCAATACATTATCGCGCACACTAAAATAGATATGGGTATTACAAGGGTGGTCTTTACAGCTATTACCCATCCGTAAATCACCTTCAGCATCCCACATTGCAAGCACTGCTCGTCTATCATTTGTATGTGTCATCAATCTATGGGTAATCACATCAAGCTGATCACGATGGAAATAATTACGCCAGCGGTATCCGTATGCTCCCTGTAATAATTTACCATCATCACTATACTCACCCATCCGTGTGTTATAGCGTTGTATCCACTCTAAATCATTACGCCCTGCTAACATCCATAGGCTTTCCATAAAATGGAATATTGGGTTTGCATCACGTTCGGGATAGAACAGAACACGTTCGCGTGGGTTATTGTAGACAATAGCGCATGGTTCACGGAACTCAATTGCTTTGCCGTTACGAGTTTCTACTTTTTTTCCATTAGCTTCTAATGCTTGCTTCACAACAAACAATGCTTCACTTACATTCCCTACGGTGAAAGTATGTATACCCCTCATGGGTATTGCGCCATATAATGCCATATTGAACCGCCTTTCTATGGGGTTTTAAAGCCGCTACAGCGGCCTGAGTTAATGTGCCTTACCCAACTACTAAAAGCAACCCTCTAGCTGTCTGAGTAACCTGTAATAAAGTCAAAATGTTTCTTGACTCTTTTAGTATAAGTACCTCCTTTTAACGCCTCCTTGATTGCAAGCGTTGTTTCCTCAGTAGGCTCGGGTAATGCCTTGCGTCCCATGCGGTCAGGTAACAATCCATTACGCAAAGTGGTATTGTCACAACCGTTACAAGGACCGAAATCACGTTGCCCATGATACAATTTTGTTCGCGCTGCATGAAATGCTTCCCCCTGCCATACTTCTTCCATTGGTGTATCAATTACATTGCCACACTTATACCATCCTACCCAATCATTACAGCAAACAGCAACATTACCATCCCACCGTATAGACATCTCACGGAAAGGTTTAGCGCACCGTTTACCATCTTGTTCATGGTTTAAAGGGAAGGCATTGCCAGCATGGTTACTGACTTGGGCATGAGTACCGTTTGTAGCAAGGGTAAGATCCATACCCACAACAATATCATGCTCACTTACTTTGCGGCGTCGGTGAGGGTTAGCTTGACGGTCAGCTGGGTATTGATAAACAGGGTACGGACCATCGTAACGCTCTTGTATTTTATCTACAATTTTGATACGGTCGTAATTATCAAGAAACAGTACATTCAACCCTGCCTCCATCAATTGGTTTACACTTTTGTTTGTATCCCGTAATAAACCACCACCATTACTTGTCATCATTAAAGATGTTTTTGGTAACTCCTGACGGAACAATCTAATCATATCAATAAAGAAAGGGTGCATAGTTGGCTCACCATGCATGGCAAACTCTAGCCGAGGGTTCCACCCTGCTTCTTTTATACGAGCACATATAGATTTTGCACGTTCAATAGAAAGATATTTATAAGGTGCTGAGGCTTTACCATGTGTATTATCCGGACCATCTGCACCATTCTCTCGTATAGATTGTATACCGCAAAAAGAACAAGCAAGGTTACAACCCTCTGCTAATTCTATCTGAATAGAGTTTGGTGGGTCTTGGTGATTGTTAGATTGCGCCGCCATCTTTAGCTGCCTTTCTCCATTGTACACGAACATCCCAGCGTGTTTTCATACCTTCCCACCCTGTTTTAGTTTCTTTCTGTACAGCTTTTACATACATGGGGAACTCTTCTGCTAATGCTCGGCTTGCTTTTTCTTGTAGCTCTGCATTGCGGTATGAACTGCAACCTCCAGCCGCACCAGAAGCACCACGCTGATCCCATGTCCAATCAACAATAACAGCATTGCGATGCCCTAGCTGAAACAGTTTCAGGGTAACATAATAATCCTCCATTAGATCCATAGCATCATAACGTATACCTAAATTATGTATTATTTCAGGGCGTATTGCATGGACAGCATTTTGTCGCATACCGTATTTAACTGTATCGGGGAAGTGCTTATCATTCATTTGCCGTGGGCTGAGGCCAACATGGGTATGGTTCATTAACAACCATTCCATACGCTCCCATAACTCATGCATTTCTTCTTGGTTTGTTTTTCTTAAGTTGGCAGCCATCCCATGTATGCGGCGACCAAATATAAGATCATCATCCAAAACAATAATTTTATCATGTCCTTCCTCCATAGCATGTTCTAATATGAACTGCCTTACATTATTGATTCCTTTAATTTCACCGCCCTTTTTGTCGAGGCGCGTGATACAATCGCGTCCTTGTTTTGCGTGCCAGCTCAGTTCATCCTGTGGACAAACAAGAACAGCATGCTCTCGGGCTTCCGGACCAATACTATCCCAAGTAACTTGGTTATTCATCCTGCCCCTAGTTGGAATATATATCGGTATCATATCTCATCCTCATCAAATATTACTTGGCCTTCTAATACTGCGGCCTCTAACTCTTCATCGGTTAAATGTTCTAACTCAAACATCGTTGGTTTTGGCTTTGGTTTCAACCTTTTCTTTTTTGGTTTTACCAATTTCAATTTGGGCGGCTCTTTGCTCTTGGGCGGCTCTAATACTTCCAATGTCCGATAATTGTATTTGCATTTCGGACAATACCTCTTCCTCCAAGTGGTTTTGTTTCGAGTTCGACTCTCTACGACGGAAGACTTGCCACTGCATTTTGGACACAACATATCTACGCCACCTCCCCATGTACAGCCTCCAGCATAGAACCTTGTAACCCATTATACTTACTGCGAGGTGTACCTTGACCAAGGCGTACACGCTCATATTTATCCCACTCGCATAAGCTGTGTTCAATGCAACGCATATCCACCGCCAAATTTGGGATGTGGTCGCCAAGATAACGGTGCGAATCTTTGTGTAAATCTTGCATCTCCCTATTACTTTGATAAGCACTTAACGCTTTGGTAAGCGGTCTGCCGTGGATCCTGTTGAGGCCACGTTTTGCTCCCGGACCAGCGTTTGCCCAGTTGTATTTATCTTTTGCTCGGTCGAGAACAGGTGTGTAGTTGAGGTCTGTGACGACTTCATAAGACATAAAACCTCCCCCACCCCATCCTTTATATGCACCCAACGCTTTGTGTACTTCTTCCAGCGATTGCGTATCAGCGGCGGTTTGCGCCAACGCTTCTCTATTCTCCCATATCGGCGAAAGGAAATAGTCAACTACTACCTCTGACTTTGGTAACTTGAGTCCTTGGTTAGTGATTATATACGCACCAGTGAATGTCCGTAAACCATTGTCAATTCTAGTTTGTATAAGTTCTTTTGTGCGAGCAGGATTAAATTCTTCTACCCAGCCATGTTCTTCAGCAAACTCACTTGTACCAACCATACGAAACATACAGCAGTTAAATATCATCTCACCATGTGGGCGGTTATCATTTGGCTTAGTCCAGTTTTGGCGCATCCAAACAGTAACCCTATCATTCTCACGGAAAGGATTAGTAAACTTATAATCCCGTAGTATAGAGTCATCAGTCCAAGGGGCTGGTTGCCCCTTGGCTCGTTTTTGGTAAATAGCATGACGCTCGTTTATCCAGTAGCAGAACCTTTCTATGTTCTCCATAATTTATTCTCCTAACTGGATACAGCCTTTTTCAATAGCAAGGCGAATATCAACACTATTGCCTCCTGGACTTAGTGCTTTCATAGCAGCAAGGGCGTCACCCACTGTTGGTGATTTAACAAGGGCTTCAAAGTTATGCCAACGATTACTGTTTTCACGGTATGGGTTTTGGTACACACCAGAAGCACCAGCAACCACAAGTATCTTTGCATTTAAATCATACTTGGATTTTGCCACACGCTTTGGTTTATCAGTCACAATAGCCTCAATGCCTTGCGGCTCGGGCGTGATATCTACTACTTCAGCAGTCATGTGTTTCTCCTTTGAAACAGGTTTATATTTTTTAGCTTTCTCATAAACATACTCAGCAAAATTCTTATGAAAGCTAGGGTAATTGGGCAGGGTACATTCACCCTGAGTAGCGGTAACGACACTGCGTAACTCTTCTTCACTGTATGTATCCTGTAATTGATGTAGTTCAGAGAACACAATACTATGCTCATTCAACTCTTTGCACTCCCTTAACTCTCGTAAGGATTTGAAAACAAAGTAAGAATAAGGATCATTACGGTTACTTTCTATACTGTTTTCTAATACAGCATATGTCTTTATGGCTACCATGATTGCCTCCTTTCTATGGGGCTAATACATAAACTCTAGCTATATGTAGGGAATCAAGCAAGTGCTAAATACTCAAACACCTCCCTAAAAGTTATCTCCTAGGAAGGTGTTTGGCGAAAGGCAGGGTTATCCGAGCCTTCACATTAAGCGGCAAACTCCAATGCTTTTGCCATAGCTTTACGCTTAGTCTGTGCGGCTGAGCCAAACCAAGCTGAGTTAAGTGCATGGTCACGAGTCTTAGCACGTTTCTGGTGATCCATAACATATGTCACACCATTAAGTGCTCCCCACCAAGTACCCTTGGCAGACTGCATATCATGTCCAGGAGATGTTTCAATAGCTTCCAGTATAGACTGGGAGGTTTTGGTAAACTCCTCATGCAAAGGTGGTAGGTCAGCTTCCTTGCTTTTACCACGCTCAATAAGTAATTTAGGTTGGAATAACTCAGCAATGTACTGGTCTATTTGCTCTTTAGTAGCCTTCTTACCAGCAAGGAACTCTGACTGTTCTTGGAACTTAGTCATTTGCTCACCACTAATACCAAGTGCTGTTTCGGCAGCTTGCATAATTTCCTCATCAAACATTTGCAAATGTAATACGCGGAACTTACCAGTCATACCCTCTTGGCTAAGAGCTAGGGTAATCGTATTGTTACATACAACACGGATAGGTGTGAACATAACGGTCATAGCAGTACCTACTTTATGACTGTTAGCCATAAGTAAGTAACCTTCTATATCATCACCGCCAGCCAGCTTGAAACCCTTCTTGATTTTAGCCAAGCCCCAGACACGCTCACCATCACTTAGGCTACCAGCCGTATCCATTTCCATATGCCCTGCTTCAGTAAACTTTTTAAAGAAGGACATTGTTTCATGGTTCTGGAAAGGAACAAACCCTTCACCGCAATGAGATAATACACGGTTATCTGAATCACGAACTACTGCATAATGCTCATTAGCGCGGAGCATTTGTGCTTCACCTCGTGGGTCATTAAGATCCCATGTATTTGGTTTATCTGCAAAGTACATCGGACGTTTACTTACTGTCCAGTCTAGCTTTGCAGCTTTGAGCATTTGCTCAGGTGTGAGGTTGCCCTCAACTTTTTCGCCAAGCCCATGCCAAGGAACCTGTCCTGCATAAGCCATTGTTTCAACCATATGTGCCATTTTATCTTCCTTTCTATAAAGAGTTAAGCACCAGTGTCTACACTAGGTAGAACATCAAAGTCAGACAAAGCAATGTCCAACCAACAAGTGTTGCCTTCAGAACTAATAGCAATGTGGCAACGCATTTCTACGTCATTATGCAGCAGTGTCTCGATAATGGGGAACTTAAACCCATCAGACAAACGCTTTATAAACTTAGGCTCAACGGTACGGTTAGCTTTACGCTGTATCGCACGTTCATTAAGTTTAGCGAACTGCTCTTTAGTTAAGTATTTTACGTCGGACATACTAGCCCCTTTCTGTGGGTGGTTTGTGTATAGGTATATTTAATAGGTGTAGCTTTTGGAGCGCAACTACAAACAGGTCGCTATGACTATTATGCTGGGATTTGATAACCACGGCTATACATAGGGTGTATTAGATGAAGATGTTGTAAAGCGCGAGTAAGACCCACATAAAACACGCGAGCCTCATCCAGATGTTCGTTCTCAAACTTACGCCACATAGAATAGGAACGACGCATAGTATCAGTGAGAAGCATAACATTATCTGCTTGTGCTCCTTTAGCTGAATGAATCGTAGAGATTCGGATACGTGGTTCATCTGTCAAAGATTCACCTTTACGAAGGCAAGCCTTAATATAACGTCTATCATTTTCTGATATTTTACCTAATCCTTCATCCCAAGGTAAGGTATGTAATAAACCATGGAAATCTAAAAGGTCTTGCATTGCATATCGCTGGTCGGATTGTCCTTTATTAAATGTCTTATGACCATATGCTACTTGGCTACCCAACAGCATTTGACCATACACTACACGCACCTGTTCTGCATTCAGGGTAGAACCATTCCTCATATTTTCCCATAAACGTACAGCTTCCAAAACTTTACCATCGATAGATTTACTGCCATTGTAGATATATAAATGGCCTCGGCGGCGTACCTCTTCTTCTATTTGTTTTGCCCCTCTTGTTGTACGGCTTAACAAAAGCCAATCACCGTTAGCCATATTCACTTCTTCGGAGTGCCTATGCCAATTAATGCAACCATCCTCATCCCGTGGGTTGAACTCTTTGGGTCTTCTATCAATAACTCGCTGAATAACTTTTTGACTAAGTGCATGATGAGTGGCGGGAATCCTGTAACTTTGATCCAACACAGTAACACTTCCTTGCAACCCTATGAAGTAGTCTACATCTGCACCCGCATAGCGGAAGATAGCTTGGTCATCATCGCCAGCTACAAACACCTCTTTGGCATTAGCTTGTAGTAGATGTACCATTTTCCATTGTAGGGGTGAAAGGTCTTGGGCTTCATCAATAAAGACTACCTCAAGTTTAGGTGCTAACTCTCTATAACAAAACTGCTCAAGCATATCAGTATAATCAAAAAGCTGGTATCTATCTTTCCATGCTTTTAAACCTCTATCAACATAATCAACTCTAGCCCAATCTGTTTTTAAAGGGACAGTAGACTCATTGTATGATTGCCGTAATGGTTGTTGTAGTATTCTGGCGATGTTTATAATTTCTAAAAATTTATCACCATAACCAAAATCCTTGTACGGTCCTTGGTCAGTTAGACCTGAGTTGAAAAAGCCACCAATCTTTAACCATTCACCAACCTCGGGAAACTTATCCGCAGTCATTATCTGATTATGGTTGATACCCATCTGCATAAAAGCAAGGCTATGAAGGGTACGGAAGAAAGGTAGATCACGCCTACTTAATTTAAATTTACTACAAGCACGATCTATTGCTTCTGCCGCTGCACGACGAGTAAAACCGAAGTAACCAATACGATCAGGTGGGATACCCTTTAACATATACTCTTCGACCTTGTTTAACAGATAAGTTGTTTTCCCTGTTCCTGGAGGTCCGAGTATTATGTTCATCAGAGTATTTCTTCTTGATCAGGTAAGTGTGGTAACTCTAATGGCTCTTGGCTATCTGCAAAATAATCTTGTGGCAGTGACCATACATGGACACCTTTGTTTTTAACACGCCAAAACATTTTTTCAGCTTCAAGCCCCTGTAACCTAAGAGTTATTTTATTGGAGGTATAGTGGTTAAAGTCATTAACAGTCAGGTGCTTTTTAATATCCTTAACTTGAAAGAATACCTTATCTTCTAACCATACCGCTACACCCTGTAGCACATCTTCACGCTCTGTACCTTTAGCTCTATCCGTACAAAATTGTGAGAGTAAGTCTTCAAACTCACCTTTTATTGTAGCGTCAGGCGGCACTTCCACAATAGTTAAGTTATCCAATAATAATTGTATACGCGTCTGCCATGCTCTTTGGCTAACAGCAATAGGTAATTTATTGATTTGGGCTACACAATCCCTTTGGAAACGAGTCTGGCTAATCAAACCATCTGTGCTTAACTCTAACCTATTACCATCTACATCTAATAACCATATCGGTGGGTCACCATCAATCTTTGTAAGGCTAGACATCTGGTTTTGTACACCAGCTGGACCAACACCAAATTTACGAGTAACACATATATCTTTATTACAAAAAGGTTTGATAGGTTGATCATCACATTTGTAATAATAATCTTTACGTTGTAACTGTTTGATAACAGCCCCCACCTCAGTATGACTAAGAGGTGGCTGTAAATAATCAACATTATATCTTTGCACTAATGCTTCCCAATTATCAGCATCAAACATTCGTGCGTACACACCCAAATTAAAGAGAGCATTGTTGCGTGAACCCTCACCAAACCCTTGCTGACAAAGTTCATTCAAACAAGGTGGACCATCCTTTAACTTTGGTTCTGGTTCTGATATACGGTACTTTGCAAAATCCTCAGGTGTTATTAAGTATCGGGCTGCTTTTGTTACAAAATCTTTAGGCGGCATTAACTCGCCTTTAAAATCATAAACAGACCGTGTACTTAAATCACCTTTAAAGTACGGCATATTCAAA
>Ga0209535_1000929_pt1 | contig 20311 bp, 26 predicted proteins | sample LinPmetageLP28_FD_184041 | JGI IMG/M metagenome (GOLD analysis project Ga0209535, IMG submission 184041) | Marine viral communities from the Pacific Ocean - LP-28 (SPAdes) (version 2) | ecosystem: Environmental > Aquatic > Marine > Oceanic | place: Pacific Ocean | collected 2009-08-22
TTGCTGAAGATATTGATGGTGAGGCACTTGCAACTCTTATTGTTAATAAAATGAGAGGTATTTTGAATGTTTGTGCTGTTAAGGCTCCTGACTTTGGTGATCGTCGTACTTTGCTTATGAATGACATGGCTACCCTTACAGGTGGTGTAGTTGTTGATAAAGATAAAGGTATGAAACTTGATAAATTTGATTTAAATTGGTTGGGTGAATGTCGTACTGTAACTGTTACTAAAGAATCAACTACTATTGTAGATGGAGCTGGTGATGAAGAAGCAATTGAAGCATTATGTACTGAACTTCAATCTCAAATTGAAAATTCAACTTCTCCTTTTGAAACAGAAAAACTCCAAGAACGCCTTGCTAAACTCACAGGAGGAGTAGCAGTGGTTCACGTAGGAGGAAATACAGAAACCGAAATGCGTGAACGTAAGGATAGAGTAGATGATGCACTTCAGGCTACTAAAGCAGCCATTGAAGAAGGTATTGTACCTGGGGGTGGATTAGCATTGCTTAGAGCTTCCCATAATGTAGATTGTGAGAATGATATGGAGAATGCAGATCAAAAATTAGGATGTGCTATTGTTAAAACAGCTCTTCGTAAACCCTTTAAACAAATTCTTCAAAATGCAGGAGTTGAAGATGCTTCACGAATTGAATTTAGTGTAACATCTGGTGAAAAAATTGGTACAGGTTATAATATTAAAACAGGTAAGTTTGATGATTTCCTTGAAAAGGGTATTATTGATCCTACTAAAGTTACCCGTTGTGCTCTTGAAAATGCAGCATCTATTGCAGGTACAGTTTTGTTAACTGAATGTACTGTAGTAAACAAACCACAAGAACAGGATGAACCTCAACTTGGAGGTATGCCTGGAATGTTTTAAATTTAGATAATGTCTGGATTTGAAACTGTAGAACAGAAACAACTTATTGCCAAGCGAGTCCCCCCAGGGGACCGCTGGCAGTTGGTTGATCAACAAGGAGTTATTCATCCTACATTAACTGAAGCATTAGAAGCGTATTTTAAAAAAACACAATTTAATGCTGCTTTCTATTTAGATCCTATTGGAAGTGCCTTGTATGCTGTAGATAGAGTAGAAGTAGAAATTAAACCCGAACCAATCAAAACATTTGACTTTTATGGAGATGGCTACAACTAATAGTTTATGGGTCGAAAAATATCGACCTAGCGTTTTAGAAAATTATATTGGAAATGAACATCTTAAGGGTACTATTAGTAAGTACCTAGAGGATAATGATATCCAAAACATGATTTTTTATGGTCCTGCTGGGACCGGGAAAACTACATTGGCTAAATTACTAGTTAACAACCTTAATTGTGATTACCTTTATATCAATGCCTCAGATGAAAGAGGTATTGAAACTATTAGAGATAAAGTATCAGGCTTTGCTAGTACTATGTCTTTTAAACCTCTTAAAGTGGTTATTCTTGATGAGGCTGATTTCCTTACAATTCAAGCACAGGCTTCACTTCGAAATGTTATTGAAACATTTTCTAAGAGCACACGATTTATTTTAACTTGTAACTATGTGGAACGTATTATTGATCCACTTCAATCTCGTTGCCAAGTACTTAAAATTGTACCTCCTAGTAAGGGTGAAGTAGCTAAACATGTATTTCAAGTATTATCTAAGGAAAATATCCAACATGATAATAACAATTTAAAGACAATAGTAAACCAATATTACCCAGATGTACGTAAAATGCTTAACGTATGTCAGTTGTCTTCTAGGCAAGGTGAATTAGAATTAGATCATCAAACACTTGTATCATCTAATTATATTGATAAAGTAATTGAATTATTACCTAATAAAAAGTCATTTAAACAAATTAGACAGGTTATCGCCGATTCTAATGTAGGTGATTTTGAATCGCTGTATAAAACGTTATATGAGCGTATGGACGAATATACATCACGCCCTGCTGAAGCAATTATTATCATTGAAGAATACATGTATCATTCAAACTTTAGAATCGATAAAGAAATTAATGCGATGGCTTGCATTTCTAAACTACTAGAAATCTCAGGAAAAGTTGTTTTATAAAGACATAATACAATTTGGAGATAGAAAATTTCTATTGTATCGTACGGTACGAGATGAAAAAAAAGTAGATGCTAACCTACTTAAAAAATATTGGCGTTGTGACACAGTTTTAAAAAAAGAAAATGTATATTACTTTTGTAATGAAATTAAAGAAATAGATTATGAAGAAATCAGAAATGACCCCCCAACAACCTCAAATTGATTTGAGTAAAACCACCACCATTGAAACTGAAAATGGTGGTAAGGTATGGCAACAAGGATTTGTTTTGCGTAAAGTATCACGCTTTATTACTAATAGTTCTGAAGATGCTGTAATGCCTATTCCTGTATTTTATGATCCCGAAACAGGTAAAATCCTAGGACAAGGTTTGCCACCTGAAATTCGAGGTGATTATGACACTATTTGATTGGTTAAAAGAATTAACAGGTAAGAAACGAGATTGGGACTCCTTCTCGGATAAAGAGAGGGAGTCCTTTAATCCTTATATGATTAATCGTTTTTTATCTATGCACCAACCTTTTGTAGAGTTAATAAACTATGTGCAAACCATTCCTTACACTAATAAGAAAAAGTACTATATAGTGTACTGTGGTTTACTACCTAAACAAAATGTTTGGTTAAAATATATAAAATCAAAAATGAAACAACCTACCACTGAATTAGTAGAGGCCTTGTCTAAAATTTATGAATGTTCTACTCGTGAAGCCGCTACTGCAGTTGCTACTTTAGATAATGATATTCTAGAAGATATGTTATATAAAGCAGGCTACCAGGATAAAGAGGTAGTAAAAATGTTTAAATAATGGACAGTATAGTAAAATCAGTTATAAAACAATTTACTGAACGAGCAGAGTTTGGTAAAGAAAAGTATGGTGTTGATTTAGATAGAGAAGATTTAGTATTTGGAGAATGGGTTACTCATATGAAAGAGGAACTTATGGATGCTATACTTTATTTAGAAAAAATAGAAAAGTTATATGGCCAAGAAACCCCAAATACTTAAGGAGATACAGAATAAAGAATTGCCTGAGGTAAACTATGCTTACCAAAAGACAATTTCTTATTCCCAAATGTCAATGTATAGGAGTTGCCCTCACAAGTGGTCACTTCAATATAAGGATGGACACTATCAAAATCAACAATCCATCCATTTTACTTTTGGAACATCTATGCATGAAGTAATTCAAGATTGGCTTACTACAATGTATGAAGAATCAGGAGTAAAAGCAGATGCTATGAACCTGGAAGAAATATTCCAGGAAAAATTCGTAAACTTATATAAAGAAGGTTATACTAAAAATAAAGATACTCACTATTCATCACCCGAAGAATTACGTGAGTTCTTTGAAGATGGGGCAGCAATACTAGATTTTCTTAAAAAAAGACGTAAACAATACTTTGGTAATCGTGGATGGCACCTTGCAGGTATTGAATTACCCATTGTGATGAACCTTAGTAACAATTTAGTATACAAGGGTTTTATTGATATGGTATTATACCATGAACCTACAAATAAATTTTATGTATACGATATAAAAACGTCTACTAGGGGATGGGGTGCTAAAGCTAAAAAAGATGAAACTAAGCAAATGCAGCTTGTACTTTATAAAAAGTTTTTTAATGAACAGTATGGAATTCCACTCGAAAATATAGAAGTAGAATTTTTTATTGTGCGTAGAAAAATTTGGGAAAATAGTGATTACCCTATCCATAGAGTACAACTCCATAGACCTGCTGCTGGTAGGAACAAGCTTAACAAAGCAAATAAAATTTTAGATGAATTTATTACAGATTGCTTTTCCCCTCAAGGTAAATATTTAGACGTGGAACACCCAAAAGTTGTATCTAAATTATGTGAGTGGTGCCCTTTTAATAATAATAAAGAGTTATGCAATAAAAAATAAAATTATGGAAAAAAGTTTTGAAAAACATTTTAATATGTTATTGTCTAAATTAAAATTAGGTGAAAACTTTGCATTTGCACGATTTTCTGATGGGGAAATGTACCTTTTAATGGATAGGAGTACTACACTTGGGAATGGTTATTATGCAATAGATGGTAAAAAACATACGGGTTCATACCATCCTATAAACTACAAAAACATCAACCCTAACGAACATGGATTTTTTTATGATGCGTTAAAAGATGCTTTTAAGCACCATGCTGAAAATTATTTTGTTGGCCTCAGTTGCAGATGTTGTGTTGGAGAAGATAATTTTAAATGGCAAGTAGATTTAAGAGGGGGGGATGATGATAATTTAACTTGGTCAAATCTTTTAATAAACGGTAATTTTAGTAGGTTTATTAACGAGATGGTACCCCTATTTAACAATAAAAAAGTTGTTTTTATTGGTAATGAAAATCTTGATTTATTAAAACTTCCTTTTAAAGTAGAAAAAGATTTTAGAGTAGGAAATAACTGTGCTATTAATGATTTTGATTTATCTGACAAAATAATCAAATGGGTAAAAGAAAATAATATTAAGAACCACTTATTTCTATTTTCAGCTGCTTCTTTAAGTGAAGTGTTAATACATAAATTATTTGTTGAAGAAAAAGAAAACACATACATAGATGTAGGTACTGGGTTAAATTTGTATTTGGGAGTTGATACGTCCCGTGGATATTTACGTGGTACAAATAATAAAATGTGCATTTGGTAATATTAAGTTATGAATATATATAGTAAAATAGATAGCAATAGATTTGGTTATAAAATTGGTAAAATAGATGAATCATTTTTTAATGATAAAAGCATTGATGAAGCAATACAGTACTTTAAAGAAAATGATTATGAATGTATTTTTTCAAGAATTGACCATTCAAGACTTGATTTAATTAATGGGTTAGAACAACGTGGTTTTACTACAAAAGATATGCAATACACACTTCGTAATTCATTTAGGAATTATAAAGGTGAACTTCTTTTTAAACCTACAAAAAGAACAGATGGGTATGTATTTGGGGAAGCTCAAGAATCTGAAACAGACCAAATAATTAATATTGCTAAAAATTCATTTAGGGGGTATGGTCATTATTCTACAGATAATAGGCTAAACCCCCAAGATTGTTTAGATGCTTATGTAGATTGGACCTATAATTCATGTATCAATAAAAATGTTGCAGATAAGATATTTGTAGCAAAAAAGAATAATGAAGTTGCGGGGTATATAGCATATAAAAAATTTACTAGAGAAAATTCACTATATGCTGCGGGAGTTTTAGGTGCAGTAGACCCAAAACACAGGGGCAACAGATTATTCCCAGACATTGATATAGCTGGATTAGAATGGGGCATTGAAGAAAATATGGCTTGGCAAGAACATAATGTATTACTTGATAATTTTGCTGTATTTAAGGCTCACATGAGTGTAGGGTATAAACCACATGAATTTATGGTAACTCTACATGGTTGGATAGATGAAATAAAATAAAATTATGAGGTATAATAATGTAGGAATAAAGGGTATTGGAGCTTTTTTACCTCCTTCTATAAAAACTGCGTCCGATATAGAACAAAATGCACCTACTTCTGGGGAATGGGTGTATAATAAATTAGGTATTCGAGAAAGAAGAACAGCTTTAAACCAAACCCCTTCAGATTTAGGAGTTAAGGCTGCACTAGAAGCTATAAAAAATGCAGGGTTAACTAAAGAAGATATAGATATGATTATAGTAGCTACTTCTAGCGGTGAAAAAACATCTCCTTCTACAGCATGTATTATACATAATAAACTTAATCTTAATAAAAATACTCCTTCTTTTGATGTAAATGCTGTATGTGCAGGTTTTGTGTATGCTTTATCAATTGCTTGTCCTTTAATTACTACTAAAACTTATAAAAATATTTTAGTAATAGGTACTGAAACTTATTCCAAAATTACAAATTGGGAACACCGAAACTGTGTATTTTTTGGGGATGGTGCTGGAGCTGTAGTAATAGGGGAATCTAACAAAGGGTGGATGTCTGTAGAATTAAATGCTAATGGGCAAGGAACTGGAATGACAGGTTTTTCTTTAGACCCTGGTGGGACATATGTAACTAACCCTAAAGAAGTATGGGATCAGGCTGTTACCGTCCTTCCTCTTTCAATAAAACAAATATTATCTAATAATAATCTTTCCCCTAGAGACATAGATCATTTTGTTCCTCACCAAGCTAGCATTAATATGTTAAAGTTAATAGCACAAGAAGTAGGTCTTGAAGAGGGAAAATTAAAAACAGTTATGGAAAAGTATGCTAATATTGCCGGAGCTTCAATTCCTATAGTTTTAGATGATATTAACAAACAAAATTTAATAAAACCCAAACATAAACTTCTTTTAACAGCTATTGGATCAGGTTGGGCTTGGGGTTCTGTTATAATAAATTATGAAAATTAATATGAGAAATAATCCATACCAAATAGTAAAAATGTTTGAAGAGGAGATTGCCCAATACACAGGTGCTCCTTATGTAGTTACAGTTGATAGTTGCACTAATGCTTTATTTTTAATGTGCAAATACCTTAATGTAAAAGAAGTAACTATACCTTCACAAACATACTTATCAGTACCACAATCCATTATACATTCTGGTGGAGAAGTAATATTTGATAAAAGACCAAAATCAAATCATTGGAAAGGTGTTTACCAATTAAAACCATATCCAATATATGATGCTGCTAAAAGATTTACTAAAGACATGTACATAGAAGGATCTTATATGGGTTTATCATTTCATATAAAAAAACAACTCCCAATTTGGAAGGGAGGGGCTATTTTATGTGATAATAAAGAAGCATATGAATGGTTTAAAAGAGCCAGATATGAGGGTAGAAGTGAAAAATATTATAAAGAAGACGATATTGAATTTTTAGGATGGAATATGTATATGACCCCACAACAAGCAGCCCATGGGCTAGCCTTATTCCAAAACTATCCAGACCATAAAGACGATATAACTGAATTGAACGGTTACAGAGATTTAACTGAATTTACAGTTTTTAAAAATAATAAAACTATAGATTAAAATGAATAAAAGAAATATAAAAAAAACAGCCCTAATATTAGGTGGAGGTGGTTTTATAGGAGGCCATTTAGCAAAACGACTTAAAGATGAAGGATTTTGGGTCCGTGTTGTTGATATAAAAGAACAACATGAATTTTGGGATCATGATAAAATTTGCCATGAATATATTTGTGGGGATCTTAGAGATCCTAAAATTGTAAGCCGAATTATGTTTTCCCCTACCCAAACTACAGAAAAAAATTGCCCTAATTCATTTGATGAAGTATATCAACTTGCTGCTGATATGGGGGGAGCAGGCTATATCTTCACAGGTAATAACGATGCTAACGTAATGCACAATTCAGCATTAATTAATCTTAATGTTGTGTATGAGGCTGCTAAAAAAGGAATCAAACGAATATTTTATAGCTCCTCAGCTTGTATGTATCCTGAACACAACCAGTTAGACCCTAATAACCCAAATTGTGAAGAATCAAGTGCTTACCCAGCAAACCCCGATTCAGAATACGGTTGGGAAAAATTATTTAGTGAGCGCTTATTTTTATCATTTAATCGTAATTATAACCTTGATGTTAGGGTAGCTCGTTTTCATAATATATTTGGACCTATGGGTACTTGGGCTGGTGGTAAAGAAAAAGCACCTGCTGCTATGTGCAGAAAAGCTGCTGAAGCTGTATCTGAAATTGAAGTATGGGGTGATGGTCAACAAACAAGATCGTTTCTTTATATTGATGAATGTGTAGAAGCGGTGCTCCGCTTTATGAGACAAGAAGAATTTTATGGTCCTGTTAATATTGGATCTGAAGAAATGGTTACTATTAATCAGTTAGCCCAAATTGCTATAGATCTTTCTGGAAAGGATTTATCAATCAAAAATATAGATGGCCCTTTAGGAGTTAGAGGAAGAAATTCCGATAATAAACTTTATAAAGAAAACATGGGATGGGAACCAACACAACCCCTTTATAAAGGAATGAAACAAACATTTAAATGGATAAACCAACAAGTAAAATGAGTAAAAAAATATCAATAATAGGTGTAGGTAAACTAGGGCTTTGTTTAGGTCTTAATTTGGAAACAAAAGGATATAATGTATTAGGTATTGATGCGAGTAAACCTTACATTGAGTTACTCAAAACTAAAACTCTTAAATCTAGTGAACCTTTTGTAGAAGAATTACTACAAAATAGTTCTAATATAGAGTTTACAACTAATTTAACACGTGCCGTAGAATCTGATACTATTTTTGTAGTAGTAGCTACTCCATCGACCCTAGAATGGAAATATGATCATACTCAAGTTGAACAAGTAGCAGATGAGTTGATAAAATTAGGTAAGCAACCTACTAGAAAAGATTTAGTTATTAATTGCACTACTTTCCCAGGATATTGTGATACTTTACATGAAAAACTCAAAGAATATAATTATTACGTTTCGTATAATCCTGAATTCATAGCCCAGGGCACTATTATTAAAGATCAATTAAATTGTGATAATGTTTTAATTGGAGAAGCTGATGAAATTGCAGGTAATAAGATTGAAACAATCTATAAAGACCTATGTGAATCCGATCCCTATTATAATAAAATGTCTTGTACCGAAGCAGAATTAGTGAAATTAGCTACTAATTGTTTTTTAACTACTAAAATTAGTTTTGCCAACATGGTAGGGGATATTGCTAGTAGATTAGAATGTGACGCTAATAAAGTATTACAAGCTATAGGTACTGATTCTAGAGTAGGATCTAAATACATTAAACCTGGATTTGGGTTTGGGGGTCCATGTTTTCCTAGAGATAACAGGGCATTAGCTAAATGTGGTGAAGAATTAGGGATAGATGCTGCTATCTCTAAAGCTACAGATGAAATGAATAAAAAACACCTTCAATATCAAATTGAAGATTTTGTAAAAGCTAATCCTGATAGAACTAAAGAAATAGAAATAGAATATGTTACTTATAAAAAAGATAGTGTTTTGTTAGAAGAATCCCAACAACTGGAGTTTGCTCTTAAATTAAAAGAATTAGGTTACTCTATTAAAATTTTAGATCAAAGAAAAGAAGTATTAATTCAATTAAAAAATTTATTATGAATCTAGATCAAAAAATAAGCAATTGGTTAGAAAATTATCTTACCCACAATAAATTAGATACTTTTATTATTGGAGTAAGTGGTGGAATAGACTCTGCAGTAACTTCTACATTATGTGCTCTTACCAATAAACCTACTATAGTAGTAAGTATGCCAATCCACCAGGCACCTACTCAACTACAACGAGCTCATGACCATATTAAGTGGTTAAAAATGAATTTTCCTAATATTTTATCTTTAGAGTATGATTTAACTACTACATTTGAAACTTTTAAATTATTATTCCCAACTGATGATTTATTAGCCCTAGCTAATTCTAGAGCTAGACTTAGAATGACTACTTTATATCAAGTAGCTGCTGAAAACAAAGGAATAGTAGTAGGTACAGGTAATAAAGTAGAAGACTTTGGAGTAGGGTTTTATACAAAGTATGGAGATGGTGGAGTTGATATTTCCCCTATTGCAGACTTAACTAAAACAGAAGTCAGACAATTAGCTAAGGATTTAGGAATAAATAATGAAATTATTATTGCACCCCCAACAGATGGGTTATGGGGTGATGATAGAACAGATGAAGATCAAATTGGTGCTTCTTATGAAGAGTTAGAATGGGCTATGGAATTTAGAGGCGACCCCACTACTTTAACGGGTAGAAATAAAGAAGTATATTATATTTACAATAATTTTAATACCAAAAACAAACATAAAATGCTTCCCATACCTATTTTTAAAAAATATTAATGGCTTATTATTCTTTATATAAGGGATCTCACAAAGCAGGCATTGGATCCTTACTCCAAATTCAACAACATTTATATGCTTATACTCGTATAAATAATCTAGAATTTTACCATCCAGGATTTAGTGAGTTAGCTCATTGGGAGTATACTAATTACTCTCAACAGGAATATTGTGATACACTTAATAAGTTTTTTAATTTACCCACTGTAGATAATAATCAAGATTTAGAATTTGTAAGTGATAGATATTTAATTAAAGAGTGGGGGGAACAATTTAATAACCAAAAACAAGAATATATTAAAGAATTAGCTTCTTGTATTCAATATAAAGGAGATTTATATTTTAACCCCAATAAAACTTCAGTTGCGGTTCATATTAGAACGGTAAATTCACAAGATAACTGTTTTGCTTCCTCTCGTGAATATTATAATAAAAATAAAATATCTTATTACACTGACTTATTAAATAAAATAACATCCACTCACGGAAAGAACCTAGATATCCATGTATTTTCCCAGGGGGATGAAAAAGATTTTCAATTTTTAGTAGATACCCATGATGCTACTTTACATATAAATGATAATATATTAACTACAATTTATCATTTAACATTTAGTAATATTTTAGTAACTGCTAATAGTTCTCTTAGTTGGAGTGCTCATTTATACGGGCAAAATAATGTTGTATATGCTAGACCTACTTTTTCTCACTCATGGTATCCTAATACAAATTTAACATAATAATATGAACATTAAAAAATATATTCCTTCTCAATTATTGGTAAATGAAAAAATTGAACTCCCAGATAATTTTACTAAAGTAAAAATAGATATTGGACTATCTCATAATGCCCCTAATTCTGAAGTCTGGTTAAATGCAAACCCAAATGATTTAGTTGTATTTGGATTTGAGCCCAATCCTAAAGCACTTAGCATACTAAAAGGAGAATTAGAACGGGAAGGAAATTTTGCTAATGTTTTATCTTTAGACAAATTAAATAGTAATTTTTTCCTAATACCTTTGGCGTTAGGGAATGAAGATAAATTAAGTAATTTTTATGGTGTTACAAATATAGATTGTGGAGTTTCAAGTTTATATAAACCTAATCAATGGGATTATACTCAATCCCAAGTCCCTCAGTTTAAATTAGATACCTTTCTAGAATTATTTCCTTTTAATCAAATCCCTTATATTTCCCATATTAAAATAGATGCCCAAGGTCATGATTGGAATATAATTAAAGGAATGGTTAACCATCTAGATAAAATAGCTTATATTTCTTATGAATCTACTACTCGTGGTCAATATCAAGGAGTGACAGAAGAAGTAGGTCACATACATAATTTGTTAATAGAAAATAAATTTAGACAGGAAGGTAAAATGGGTTGTGATTTAATTTATTTTAATGAAAATTTTAATAATATTAAAGATCAAATAGATTTTAGATTAGAAGGACTATGATTACCTTTAATGAATTAGGGAAATATGGGAGGCTTGGAAATCAATTATTCCAATACGCTGCTTTAAGAGCTTTAAGTTTAAAAAAAGAATACGAGATATCTTTACCTCTTTTAGAAGATAAAGTTTGGCATGGGCAGAAATGTTTATTGGGTAATTTTACCATTATTACTAATTACTCTTCATTTTCTCCTTCTTATACTTATTCTGAATCTTCACTTACTAAATTTGACCCTAATTTTTTTGATCTTCCTGATGGAGTAAACCTTCACGGGTTTTTTCAAAATTTAGAATATTTTGATAAGTACAAAGAAATTATCTGCAAAGAACTTACTTTAAAGTCTTCTTATCTAAATCAAGCCCAAACCCTACTTTCTAATTATCAATCTTCTTACCCAGACTATAAATTAGTTACTTTACACATTCGAAGAGGAGATAATATTACAGTAAATGGGGGTTTTATTTCTTTATTTGGTTCTGATAGTACTAAGTTAGATCCTAATTCTCCTTGGGCTATTTATTTTAACAATGCTAAAAAGATTTTTGGAGAAAAAACCAAATATTTAGTCTTTACTGGGGGTAATAGGGATAATAATGATCAAGCGGATTTAGATTGGGTTACAAATAATCTAGGTTCTGAATGTATTTTAGCATCTACTTTGGACCCATTATTAGATTATGCTTTAATTTATCTTTGTTCTAATAATATTTTAAGTTATGCTAGTAGTTTTGGATGGTGGGCTTCTTATTCTAATTTAGATCCTAATAAAAAAATAGTAATGCCAAAAAATTATTTTGTAGATGGTCAAGATACTACTAGATTAACCCCTAAAAATTGGATAACAATATGATATTACTCTGTTTTGGAACCCGCCCCGAGTGGCTTAAAATTAAACCCTTAATAAAGGTATTAGACAACTACCAACTTTTATTTACTGGACAACACCCAGATTTGCTTAAAGATTTAAAGGTGGATCATAAAATAACTATTAAAGATAATCCTAATAGACTAGATCAATTAATTAGTGATTGCCTCCTACAATTCCCAAAAGATGATTTTGATTCAGTGTTGGTACAGGGAGATACAGCTTCTGCTTTTGCTTGTGCTATAGCTGCCTTTAATAGAAAAAAGAAAATTTATTATTTAGAAGCAGGTCTTAGAAGTTACAATTTAGATCATCCCTACCCTGAAGAAGGATACAGACAAATGGTAGCTAGATTAGCAGACGTTAACCTTTGCCCCACAGAATTATCTAAACAAAATTTAATAGACGAAAAAGTACAAGGAGAATGTCACGTAGTGGGGAACACAGTATTAGATAACTTACTGCCTTATAAAGATAAATGTGAATATACTAATAAAGTGTTAGTTACATTGCATAGAAGAGAAAATCATCATCAAATGAATCAATGGTTTACTGAAGTAAATAATTTAGCTAAAAATAACCCGGATTTAGAATTTATTTTACCTATTCACCCAAACCCAAATGTTCAAAAACACAAACATTTACTTACTAATATAAATGTAGTAGAACCCTTATCCCATCCTGAATTACTAGATATTTTAGTAAAATGTAAATTAGTAATTAGTGATAGTGGGGGGTTACAAGAAGAAGGCAGTTTCTTTAATAAGAAAGTTATAGTATGTAGAGAAACTACAGAACGTCCTGAAGCTATAGAAACAGGGCATCTATATTTATGTCCTTCCCCTTTGGGGTTAGAAAGCAAATTTGAAGATTTAATAAATGGTTATTATATTGACTCAACTTGCCCTTATGGAGATGGTCAATCTAGTCTAAAAATAAAAACAATAATAAAATAAAATGATTACAGTTATATTAAATTGTTATAAACGCCCTCAATATCTTCAAGAACAAATTAAATCAATACTCAACCAATCTACCCCACCAGAAGATATTTGGATTTGGTACAATAAACCTGAAGACCAAGAACAATATGATTTATCTAATTTAGGGTGTAAAGTAGTAACTTGTAATCATAACTATAAGTTCCACGGTAGATTTGCGTATGGTTTGTTAGCACAAACTGAATATGTTGCTTTTTTTGATGATGACACTATTCCGGGTAATAAATGGTTTGAAAATTGTATAAACACTATAGAACAGGGTCAAGATGGTATATTAGGTACTACTGGGGTTTATTTATTAGGGGATAATTATTCTAATAATACTAAGTTTGGATGGAATGGAGAACAAAACCCATCCACAGTAGAAGTAGATTTAGTGGGCCATGCTTGGTTTATGAAAAAGAATTATCTTAGATATCTTTGGTACGAAGATCCTATTAGTTGGGATAATGGAGAAGACATGCAACTAAGTTACCAAGCTCAAAAGTACGGAAATATAAAAACATACGTACCCCCTCATCCTTCAGAAGATACTTCAATATGGGGTAGCCTTCCTAAAACTGGGATAAAGTATGGATCAGATAAAGCTGCTTCTTGGATTCATAATTCTGACCATGGTAATTTGAGAGATAAAATTGTGCAGGAACAAATAAAAAGAGGGTGGAAACTTTGTAGAAATAATTAAATTTTATATTTTCAATATATGTATATCAAAATATAAGCTATGAAAAAAGATATGACATTAACTAGTGTAAAGATTCAAAGTGGTTTGTTTGATGAGTTTAAAGTTGCCTGTGTTAGGCAAAAGTTTTCTTTCCAAAAACTTGCTGATCGAGCAATCCATATGTATCTTACCAATGAGGATTTTAAAAGACAAATCCACAATCATACTAATTTAGATTTAAAAGACTAAAAATAAAAAATAATGGTTACGAAAATGGAGGGGTACATTCCCCAATCCGAAAGGAAAAAAATATTATTGTTATGTGATGATATTAGAACCCACTCAGGGATAGGAACTATTGCTAAAGAAATAGTTTTACATACTTGCCACCACTATAATTGGGTTCAAATAGGAGCAGCAATTGACCACCCTGAACAAGGGAAACGGATGGATTTAAGTGAAGAAACTAATAATCTTGTAGGACTCAGTGATTCTTCTGTAACGGTATATCCTAATAACGGATATGGAGACGCAGATAAGCTTAGAAAAATGTTAAAGGATGAAAAACCTGATGCTATTTTTATATTTACTGATCCTAGGTATTGGACTTGGCTGTTCCAAATAGAGAATGAGGTAAGACGTAAAATCCCTATTATTTATTTAAATATTTGGGATGATTATCCTGCTCCTATGTATAATAAAACTTATTACGAATCATGTGATTTGCTATTAGGTATTTCAAAACAAACTGTTAATATTAATAAAATTGTTTTGGGAGATAAAGCGAAAGATAAAAGTATAGAATACATTCCTCATGGTTTGAATGATAAACTTTATTTTCCTATAAATAAAACTGATAAACAATGGGATGAGTTTTGGGAATTCCAAAATCAACTTTTTGGGGGGGAACAATATGATTTTGTAGCTTTATATAATTCTAGAAACATTAGAAGAAAACAAGTACCCGATACTATATGGGCTTTTAAGCAATTTGTAGATAAATTACCTTTAGAAAAAGCTAAAAAATGTGCTTTAGTATTACACACTCAAAAAGTAGATAGTAATGGCACTAATTTACCTGCTGTAATTGAAGCTTTATGTGGCCATGATATGGACAGATACAATTTTATATTTTCAGACCAAAAACTTTCAAATGAACAAATGAACTATCTGTACAATAGTACAGACATTCAAATCCAGCTTACTTCTAATGAAGGTTGGGGGTTAAGTTTAACTGAAGCTTTACTATGTGGTAATCCTATTATAGCCAATGTTACCGGGGGTATGCAAGACCAAATGAGATTTATAGATCACGATGGTAAATGGTTTACTCCGGATGCTAATATACCTTCAAATCATAGAGGTACATTTAAACAACATGGTAAATGGGCACTTCCTGTTTACCCTACTAATATTTCCATTGTTGGCTCAGTACCAACTCCTTATATTTTTGATGATAGATGTGATGCTTCTGACGCTGCTGAAAGATTATTAGAAGCCTATAATATGGGCCCTAAGGAAAGGGAGGTTAGAGGAAGTTTAGGAAGAGAATGGGCCTTAAGTGATGAAGCAGGATTTACATCTGAGAAAATGTCTTATAGAGTAATGAATGCTATAAATAAATTATTTGAAAATTGGTCCCCCCGAGAACATTATTCTCTTATAAAAATAGAAGAAGCAAAGCCTAATTTTGTCCCCCATAACTTAGAATACTAATGAAACCTTTATTAATAATAAGCTGCCCTATTGACACTTACAGTGGTTATGGTGCCCGATCTAGAGATGTAGTAAAAGCTCTAGTTGAACAGAATAAATATGATGTTAAAATTTTACCCCAAAAATGGGGAAATACCCCTTGGGATTTTATACAAGACCATCATGATGAATGGGGGTTTCTTCAACCCCTTCTCCTCCCTATAGGTAATCAACTCCCTGCTAAACCTAAAGTTTGGATTCAATTAACAATACCTAATGAATTTCAACCTGTAGGAGAATATAATATTGGTATTACTGCTGGTATAGAAACTACACTTTGCCACCATAGTTGGATTGAGGGGATAAATAGAATGGATTTAACATTAGTCTCTTCTAATCACGCTAAAGATACTTTTAAAAATACTTCTTATACTCAACAAGATGATAAAGGTAATGTATTAGGAACTGTAGAAGTTACTAAACCCCTTGAAGTACTATTAGAAGGAGCTAATTTAGATAAATATTTCCCCTCAAAAAATACTAAAACATTTGATTTAGATCAGATAAAAGAATCGTTTGCTTACTTATTTGTAGGACATTGGATGCAAGGTGATTTAGGGGAAGATAGAAAAAATGTAGGACTATTAATAAAATGTTTTTACGAAACATTTAAAAATAAAAGTAAAACACCTGCTTTAATTCTTAAAACAAGTAGTGGGGGTGCTTCTTATATGGATAGAGACTCTATTTTAAGTAAAATATATCAAATAAAACAATCTATAAAAGCTGATACATTACCTAATATTTATTTAATCCATGGGGAACTTAGTGATAAAGAAATAAATGATTTATACAATCATAAAAAGGTTAAAGCAATGGTTAATTTAACTAAAGGTGAAGGATTTGGAAGACCTTTGCTAGAGTTTAGTTTAACTAAAAAACCTATTATTACTACTAATTGGAGTGGACATATTGATTTTTTAGATAGTAAATTTACTACTCTAATTCAAGGAGAATTAACAAATGTACATCCTAGTGCCCAAGCTAAAGATATGATTTTAGCTGAAAGTAAATGGTTTACTCCTGATTTATCTGAAATTAATTTTAGATTATTAGATATGTTTAATAATTATAAAAATTATGAAAAGGGGGCATTACTCCAATATCATAAAAGTAAAAACAATTTTAGTTACCAAAATATGTTAGAAACCCTTAATTCACTAACGGATACTTACATACCAGATTTTCCTTCTCCTATATCTTTAAATCTTCCTAAGTTAGAAATGCCTAAATTACAAAATAATGTCTAAAGATAAATTAATAACTTGCCCTCGATGTGGTAGTGATGCTTGCTATGATAATCAAGAATCTCCTAATTTAATCAATCGTATGTGCTATGGGTGTGGGTTTATGACTCATAATTATATGAAAGAAGATAGTGAATTTCTACAGGAACAACTTGAGGTTCTTCCTGAATTATATAAAGATTTAATTTTTATAGATGATAATGGGTATCATTGGATTCCTAGTACTGTTAATCTTCCTGAAAAGGGCATGATATACGTAAACGGAGCTTCAAGTGAGAATTGGAATTGGACAGCAGTACCAGTTAAACTAATCCCAGAAGATGAAAAAGAAAGATTCCCCATAAAAGGAAAGCCAGGTCAATTCCACATTTATAAGATGGATCATTCTTTAGCAAAAAGTTTTAAAGAACGTGATTATATAGAAGCTTTAGATTATATTGGTGTCTTCAATAGTAAAATCACTCCACCTAATATTGGTTCAACAGGTAGTTATCCTTCTGAATCAAGTGAAAAATAAAAATATGAAAATTAGTTATGGTCTTACTGTATGCCATGAGCATAAAGAAATAGATAATTTAATAAAATATCTTCTTGAAAGGATTTCTTTGGAAGATGAAGTTGTAGTTGTTTATGATCAAAATAGAATCACATCTGAAACTATGCAAGTTTTAGAATCTTATAAGGAAAATATTGCTTATTATCCTTTTGATTTTCAACAAAATTTCCTTGAAAACAAAAATTATTTAAACTCCAAATGCACAGGGGATTATATTTTTCAGTTAGATGCTGATGAAATCCCTAGTGAAGTGTTAGTTGCTAATTTAAAGGCTATTTTAGAAAACAACCCAGTAGATTTACTTATTACTCCTAGAAAAAATTTAGTAGAGGGTCTTACAGATCAACATGTAAAACAATGGGGATGGAGAGTAACTAATGAGGGGTGGGTAAACTGGCCAGATGCTCAAAAAAGAATATATAAAAATACTTCGGATATTCAATGGAGAGGACATCAAGTTCATGGTATGGTAGATGGTTATAAAACGTATGCTACTCTACCTATGGAGGAACATTTTAGTATCATCCATAATAAAGAAATCCAACGTCAAGAATCCCAAAACGAAAGATACGCTAAAATAGGTTAATAATGGATCCTGTAATTAATATTATAACTAGAACTCACAAAAGACCTAAATATTTTAGTAACTGTGTTAAATCTATAATACAACAATCTTACCAAAATATTAGGCATATTGTTACTTACCAAACAGAAGAAGATTATAATTATGTTAAACAATATACTCATAATATTACTCCTGTAAAAGTACCTAATGTAAAAAAAGACCCTGCTAAATTTACTACAATATATGATAATGTAAGGGCGGACCATGCTCCTTATAATGCTCATTTTAATTATGCATATGATGTAGTAAATGAAGGGTGGATTTTACATGTAGATGATGATGATATGTTAAAATATTCTAATTCTATTGAATGTATAGTACAAAATATTAAATCTTTTGATATAGAAAATATATTACATCTCTGGACAGTTGATTTCCAGGATTATTTAGTACCCCACCCAACAGTTTTACCTCGTTATAAAGCAGGAGAAAAATTCATCAGAGGAAATGTATCTACTATTGGTATATGTTTCCATTCATCATATAAAAAAGTAGCCCAATGGCATGAATGGGCTTTAGGGGATTGGGATGTTTACCAAAAATTAGACAAACAAATCTCTAATAGAAATTTTATAGAAGCAGCTTTAACAGGTATACAAACTTACCCTGGCAAGGGAGAATCTCACGACATAGGATAATGAAAATAATTTATAGAATATCAGACGCTGGGTATAATAAGATAAAACCTGATTATATTGGAAATGAACAATGTTTAAAAAATGCCACTGAAGTATTTAAGGATGCCGATTGGTCTATTATAGCAGATAATATTTCTCCTGAAACAAATGATATGGTCCAAAGGTATAAATCAAGGGGTTGTATTAACTATGTTTCTGTAGGACACGGTGCTGGAACGTTTAATATGGCATTAGATGAAGCTCTCATGTACCCCGATGATGAAATTATTTATTTTATTGAAAACGATTATCTACACAAACCTCAATCGAAAAAAATATTAGAAGAAGGATTTAATCTAGGTGCTCCATTTGTTTCTTTATATGATCACCCTGACAAATATTTAGATCCGTCTCAAGGGGGTAATCCTTATTGTGAAGGAGGAGCTGAAGATACTAGAGTATATTTAAGTGATAACTGTCATTGGAAAATGACTAACAGTACAACTATGACCTTTGCTGCTAAAGTTAGTACTTTAAAAAGAACAGAACCTATTTTAAGAAAACATACATTAGGATCTCATCCTAATGATTTTAAGATGTTTCTTGAATTAAGACAAAATAACGAATTACTAATAACACCCCTCCCAGGTTATTCTACTCACGGAGAAACAGCTTACTTAACCCCTTTAACCAACTGGTCAAAAATATGATTTCTGTAATTATCCCTACCTACAAAGAGCCCGAAGTGCTAGATGTATGTTTAACTTCTGCTATTGAAGGTCAAACCCAAAAAAACCAAATTATAGTAGTAGTAGATGGTTTTTATGATATGAATAAAGATGTAATTGAAAAACATAAAAAACATATTGAAGTTCTTAATTTAGAAAAAAACTATGGTTTATCCAAAGCTACTAATTTAGGAGTTTATAATGCTAAATCTAATAAAATTCTTATAGTTAATGATGATAACATTTTCCCAGATGAGTGGGATATAGCACTAATTGCTAGTTATAGACCTGGTGCTGTAATTACCCCTAATCAAATTGAACCTATTCCTAGTATATTTAAGCAAATGCATATTAAAAATTTAGGAAGAGATCCTGAAAAATTTGATATTAAAGCATTTTGGGAATACGAAGAAAGCATCATAGAAGAAAATAAAATTGAACCCAATGGTAATACTTTACCTATTTTTATGAATAAATGGGATTATCTGAAAGTAGGAGGATGGGATGAAGCCTATCCAGGAGCTTGGGTTGTTGATTGGGATTTTTTCTTAAAATGTGAAATTGCGGGTTTGCAAATGCTTCGAACTTATGAGTGCCATTTTTATCATTTTGTTTCTTATGGTACAGAAGCTACTCATGAAGAAAAACAGACTAAACAACAAAAAGAAGAATTATGTCATGAGTACTTTAAATATAAATGGGGGCAGTGGGCTAAGCATAATCCCGAAACTAACTCAAAGATGCTAGACTTTTAAATATTTATTACTGATAATAATTGTATTAATCTCCTAAATTTATTTATCATGAAAAAGAAGGAAAGAGAGGTATTATCTATTCAAATTGAATATGATTATGCAGAAGAGTTAGAAGAATTAGTAGGGAG
>Ga0209535_1000930_pt1 | contig 20300 bp, 26 predicted proteins | sample LinPmetageLP28_FD_184041 | JGI IMG/M metagenome (GOLD analysis project Ga0209535, IMG submission 184041) | Marine viral communities from the Pacific Ocean - LP-28 (SPAdes) (version 2) | ecosystem: Environmental > Aquatic > Marine > Oceanic | place: Pacific Ocean | collected 2009-08-22
CAACGGTATTTTAACTCATAACTATAAGTAAAAGATATGCCAATAAGTATATTTCAATTTTCTAATACTAAACCTCAAGATGGGACCATTAACCTATTGTACTCTCAGTCTATAGCTGATAGTGGTAATTTTACTATCATAGCAGCTAATGTACCTTTTGAGAGCGGTAATGGAGTTAATATTGAAAACTCTTTACAGGAACTAACTGAATTTACTATTAATAAAAAACTTGCTTTTGATAATATAGATAAGGTAGTATTTAATGTATCGCAGAAAACTAGAAAAAGTGGGTATTACTTTTTGCAATTTAATGAAACAAGCTATATTAATAATGCAACGTTTGTATTAGGTGATGAAAGTACCTTTATAAGTGAAAGTTTTGTTACCTCGAGCACCGGAACTTCTGGTCCGTTTACCTCAGATCAGAATGGCTCATACAGTAATATACCTTCAGCATCTGCTGATGAAGCAGTGCTAGTTGATCCATTTATTGTAGGAACTTTTAGTAACTCAGATTTTGAACCTTTAATAAGTAACGCTACAACTCTTGAACCTAATTCGTTTCAATTTTTAGTAGATAGAAATGAAGATCTAATTAACCCTAAAAACTACCAAGCGATAGTTAGTAGATCTGCTGTAAAAGCAAATGTACAAGATTCTAATTACTCTGATACCGGATTAATAAATGCTAGGTATGTCGGTACTAAATTAACTAGTGGTAGTATAGTAGGTGATGATCCTGGTATGTCTTTCTTGAGATTTGGAGGATCTATTCATAAAGATGATGCTGATAATGCTACCATAGCAGCTATTAGTCCCCAGGAAAGGGTGATAGAAAATGTATATTTTAATTTTGACAATACTAAAATTATTAGTTCATCGGCAAGCGAATCTTCATTTTTAAGTGTACCTCAAATAGGTAATTACTTGTACAGGTATGATAATAGTATAAATAGATACTCTAGATTAGTAAATACTAAAATATTTAATCTTGAATCAGGTACAGTAATAACTACTGATTTAGCTGGGTTAGTTTTAGATAAATCTGTAAACTTAATAACAGAACCTACACCAACACCTAGTCCAACTATCTCACAGACACTTACTCCATCTGTAACACCATCAGCTACTCCGTCTATATCAGTTACACCATCTGTATCAATGACACCATCAGTTACACCATCTGTAACTCCTAGTATTACGATAACACCTAGTACATCACCTCCATCATAACATGAAACAAATTTATTTTAATTATTATAGATATTTATAACAAACACACACAAAGAAATGGGATACTTAAATAACTCTGTAGTAACCGTAGATGCAATTCTCACTAAAAAAGGTAGAGAATTACTTGCAAGAGGGGACGGTTCTTTTAAGATTACTCAATTTGCATTAGCAGATGATGAAATCGACTACACACTATACAACCCGAGCCATCCTTCAGGTTCAGCTTACTATGGAGAAGCAATTGAAAATATGCCTTTATTAGAAGCCTTCCCTGATGAGAATCAGATAATGAAATATAAACTAACTACTCTACCGAGAGGTACTTCTAAACTTCCAGTATTAGACCTTGGTTTTGCTTCTATTACCCTAAAGCAAGGAGCATCACTAGCTTTAACCCCTCAAACTTTAAACTACTTAGGAGCAACTACAAGTTTTGAAGCTAATGGATATACAGCAACTATAGCTGATACTAGAGTATTGAGTTCATTTACAGGAGTAGGTATTAACACAGAAGAAGCAGAAAGATTAAATAGTACAACAACAGTAGGAACTAATGTTTCTAAGACTGTAATTGGAACTTCAATCAACTTAACAGCTACAGCTATTAATACTTTATTCGGGACTAGAGTTCAATTACAAACAACAGTGACAGTAATAGGTAGAGACTCTGGTGCACGTCTTACATTACCTGTAACTATAACTAAAACTAATTAATATATAAAAGATGTCGTTCAAAAGATTTGACCCCCAAGATATAGTAATAAGTGCTGAATCCATCACCGCACCTGTATGGAGTAACTCAGTAATTGAGCTATCAACATTCTTCACTTCTTCAGCTCAAGTAGCTGGAGCATCTGGAGCATACTATTATAATGTTTATCAAACAGCATCTGATGATACTACAGCAGCAGTACAGTTTTCTGTAGCTTATGGAGATATTGTAGGATCTGGATCATTACATTTTAATCTAGCAGTAACAGGAGCTTCTCCTTCTAAAACTATATACGGTCAATACAGATCATTGGTATTAGGAGATGAAGAAGGTAACTTCGTATTTGGATCTGAAACTGGTTCACATTTTTATGCAATATCAATAGATAGAGCTAGATATAAAGAAAAACTACTTCCAGGTACCTTTAGTTTAATCTTATCAGGCTCTGACTCTAATGGCGATGGTGCACTTCTAAGTCTAACTGATAATAGTCAAGTAGCTACAACTACTAACTTTAATGATGCAGGACGAGTATTTGAAATCGTATCCGGAAGTTTAGGAAATGTATATACAGGAGTAAACGCGTCAGGTCATTCTTCTGCTAATGGATCATATGGATTCCTATTACCAGATATAGGAGTAGTAATACTTAATGGCAAAGCATTAGATGGTTCATCAGCTGGTTCAGCAGGAGGAATTAATTTAGGTACTATACGTACAATGAATACTGAAGGTAGTGGATCGCAGAAACTATTCGATGCAATTAAAAAAGGAGCATCTTATAAACAGAACTCGGAAGAAACTATTTCTTCAAACTTTGTATTTGTAAGAGCCAGAAATGCTGAATTTAATTATTCCGCTAACCCTTCTAACGTAACAGGATCAGGTGAACTAAGACATAACGTAATGGTTAACAATCCGCAATCATATGCTACATCAGTAGGACTATATAACGATAATAATGATTTACTTGCAACCGCTAAACTATCGAGACCTCTTCTAAAAGATTTTACTAAAGAAGCTTTGGTCCGTATAAAGCTTGACTTTTAATGAATGGGAGCCTACAAAAAGCTAAACAAACAAGATGTATATGTAACATCGTATGAGGCAAATAAGTCTTACCATGTTATAGGTGATGATCAACTCGAAGAGTTTGAAGTAGACGGCTTTTATGTAGAATCTAGTTCAGGTGCTTACTTTCCGGCCTTCTTTCATAACTATACAGGTAATTCAGGTACTAAATATAATAGGTTTACAGGATACAAAAGCCTTCATCAATTATACTATTCTAATTTTACTTCACAGTCTTTAGAAACTGGAGAGAATCTCCAATCAGGATCATTTGATAACTTTATAATGTCTTCTCTAGCAACAGGTTCTTATAAATCGAGCTTTAGAGAGTTACCTAATCAAGCCAATGTATTTTCTATTCCAAGAAAACATACAGGGGTAGGTATTAAACCAAACTCATTTATAGTACATAAATCAGGAGCTTCTGCTATAGACGGATATTCAGGTTCTTATATGGTTTCAGGGTATATTGAAGACGGTGCAGATGGAGTACCGGATAGTGAAGATGATTATATAACTTTTCCAGGTGATGCTGAATTATTAAGACATGGTGATGGAATAGAGTATATAGATGATGGAGAAGGTAATATTGTAGTTTCCGCTTCTAATGTATTATCCGATACAGGAAGTTTTAAAATTGGTGATATAATTTACCCTCACGGATTAATTATGTTTACCTCAGAAAGTATGACTGACTTCTATAGAGAAGATTTAGATATGCGATGGAAAGCAACTCAACCTATTTATACATATAATGTTAGATGTCAGGTAAGAGATCATGAATTGAATTTTACTCAACATCCATCAGCTATAACAGGGTCTGAAGGGACACTTCACAGTAACATAACAGGAAGTAGTTTTCAACCTTATATAACAACAGTAGGACTTTATAATGATGCAAACGAATTATTAGCTGTATCAAAATTTAGTCAACCTATACCAAAGTCTGACAGTACAGAAATGACATTTGTAGTAAAAATAGATATGTAAATAAAAAATTATGTCTCAGATAACTCTTAGATTATTAAAAGGTTCAGCTCTAGCTCAATCAGAGGTGGATGATAACTTTAGGAATTTAATTAATTCCGCATCAGTAGATATTACTACTGGTCAACTCTCCTTATTCACTTCACAGAGTTCAGGAGCACTAAAAGAAATAGACGTTAGACCAACTTGGATTGGGTATAGCGGTTCGTCAACTACAGGAGTAGCATCAGTAACTGGTTCACTATTGGTCACTGGGGATATTACTGCACAACAGTTTAATACAGAAATAATTTCTTCATCTACCATATTTGAATCAGGTTCAACTATATTTGGAGATGATAGTAACGATACTCATCAAATAACAGGTAGCTTGCTAGTAACAGGCTCTCAAACTATTACCGGTAGTTTAAACGTATTAGGTCAATATACGACTAATAATATAATCGAAGCAACCGGACAGTCTAGTAAAATTAGATTTCATTATGATGAATTTGATAACTTACCATCAGCCACTACTTGGCATGGTATGTTTGCTCACGTACATGCAACAGGTTCTGCTTATTATGCTCACGGAGGTAACTGGATAAGATTAGCTCAATCAGCTTCATTTGCTACTCCAATAGCAACATTAACAGCTGCTAGTGCTTCCCATGAAACTTCTATAAATGCTTTAAACGCTAAAACATTACTATCCTCATCAGTACAGATATCAGGATCAATCTCTGGTTCATTAGGACCTAACGCTACTTTTATAAGAGCACTTAATGCTGACTCTATCTCTGGTTCATTCGGAGGTATTACAGCAGCATCTGTTTCAGGTTCATTAGGTGATAATGCTACATTAATTAGATCATTAACAGGAGCAGTTATATCAGGTTCATTAGGTGTTAATGCTACATTAATTAGATCACTAACAGGTGCTTCTATCTCTGGTTCGTTTGTAGCAACTTCTGCAAGTTTAGCTACTAACATTGCAACAAACCTTGCAAGTGTAGGTACATTAACAACAGATAAAGCTAATAAAAGTGAAATAACAGGTTCGTTTGCTGTTGATAGTGGTTCATTTAGTACGAGGTTAACAACTATAGAAGGAGCTTCAGCATCTGCACCAGCAGGAACAGTATCAGGATCAGCTGTAGGAACAGCTCAAGGACAAATAAAAATAAATGATGTAGATGTAAATGTAAAAGATCTTCAAACTACTAGCGATGTTACATTCGCCGACATAACTGGTTCAGGTTTACTTTCAGTAACCGGAACAGGTACTTCTCAATTTTCTAGTCACTTACAAGCACATTGTTTAGGTATAGGAACAGCTCCATCAACAACAACAGGAGAGATTAGAGCTGCAGGGGATATTACTGCATATTATTCTTCAGATGAAAGATTAAAAGAAAATATTAATAATATAAAAGAGCCTTTACAAAAACTTTCTTATATTAATGGAGTAGAGTTTGACTGGATACCTAAAGAAGGTATTCACTCTAACGAAGGGCATGATATAGGAGTCATAGCTCAACAAATCGAAAAAGTGCTACCTGAGTTAGTAACTGATCGAGAAAACGGATATAAAGCCGTACGTTATGAAAAAATTGTCGCGTTATTGATTGAAGCGGTTAAAGAACAGCAGTTACAAATCGATGAGCTAAAGTCAAAGCTCTAGCGACACAAACCAAATTATATGGAAATGACATACCCTTCCTGGACATACCAGGGTAGGATCTTCAACGACATATTAGACTTTCCAGAAGGAACTTACGGATTTATTTATGAGGTTTTTCATAAACCCTCCGGTCTTAAGTACCTTGGTAAGAAAGTTCTACGCTTTGAAAGAAATAAAAAGTTAGGCAAAAGAGCATTAGAGGCTCTGCGAGAAGAAAGAAAAGCAAACGGCATAGGAGGACGTACTCCCCTTAAGCAGAAGATCATTACCGAATCTGATTGGAAAGATTACTACGGTTCTCATCCAAAGATAAAACAACTTGTTAAAGACTCTACGGACTTAAGATTAGATTTCGAAAGAAAAATATTAGATTTAGTACCAAATAAAAAGCTGTTAACTTATTATGAATGTAAGCACCTATTTATAAAGGACGTCTTAGAGGAGTATAGTCATCAGTATATAAATGATAACATTCTAGGAAAGTTCTATAGAAAAGATTTCAATAATGAAACTAAGTGATATTATACTTAACGAAGATAACCACGGAGATGGTTATGAAAAAGGTAACATTAAGTTAATGGGCGATATGATTTTACCTATCGATAAAGAAATGGTATTACAAGCACAAGATGATAAGTATAATAGAGGTTTGCTAGTAACAAGTAAAAAAGATAGAAGTTACGATATAGCGTATTGGGCTGATAAATTTGAACCTTATCCAATAGAAGTAGAAATAGACGGTAAATCAGTTTCTAAAGATGCAAAAAATATAAAATTACTTTTTCACCCTGAAATGAAATAATATGATTAAACTTAAGAACATTATAGGGTACCCATCTTTACAGTACCACATTGATAATAAACTTTCACTACATGAGCATGTCTACAGGTATAACTCTGATGCCTTTATACAATTATTTAAAGAAGCAAGAGAAGCTCATAGTAACGAGGAAATCGAACTTAGCGAAGAAGATATAGAGCTTTTAGAAACTACCGATATTGGAGAATATGGAGACTATAACGGTATTAGAGTTCCTTTAGATTTACCAATGGTATCACCAGATAAGAATGCTTTATTCGAAATTGGCTGTATGATAGACAATATGATAGAAAATGAAGATACTATTGATGAAGCTACTTCTATAGATGAAATGATAGATTTTGATCTTGTAAAAGAATTAGTTGAGAGTATCGGAGGTACTATTGATATGGATAAATTTAGAAAAGCAGTAAAGCTTCAAAACGAAACTTTCGATTATTCTGGATTTGATATGATTAAAGCATCAGTTGATTATATTCCTGAAGCTGAATATAAAGGTAAAAAAGTCCAACTTAATAAACCTAAAAGAGGCGGAAGCAAAAAATTCTACGTTTACGTTAAATCGAAAAAAGGTAATGTAAAAAAAGTATCTTTTGGTGATACTAACCTTTCAGTTAAACTTAAACAAAGGGGAGCTAGAGCATCCTTTGCTGCTAGACATAAATGTGCTCAAAAGAAAGATAAAACAAAAGCAGGTTATTGGTCATGTAATATTGGCCGTTACTGGAAATCATTAGGTGGTGGATCAAACTTCTCAGGTTACTGGTAGGCCTTATTCTGAAATAAAAGAAGACGGTTATATTATAAGAGAGTTCTCTCAAGACACTCCTTCATATGAATTAGTATGGCATAGAGATAAAGAAGATCGAATAGTTCAAGCTATAAACGATACTGACTGGCTATTTCAACTAGACAATGATATTCCCCGTAGATTACTAAAAGATAAACTATTTATACCAAAAGAGACATATCACCGTCTGGTAAAAGGAACAGGTGATTTAGTTGTAAAGATATGGCAAAAGGATTAACTTTAGGTAGTTACGTAGGAGGAACTAAAAAAAAGAGACCTGGCATTCATGCTAAGTCAAAAACATCGAAACTTAAAACTTCAAAAAATTATCAAAAGAGGTATAAAGGACAAGGAAAATGAAATTAAAAAATATCATATTAGAATCAGATTACTGGACCAGATTTAAACCAGAAGCTGAAAAACTTGAAAATGAGTTGAAAGATACTTATGATAGGGATGATATTAATGTTTCTATTATACAACACTCTAGCGGTGACTACGCAATGGGCAACGTTACTATTAGAGTAAGAAGAAATCTACCTGAAGATGAATACCAGAAGATGAAAGACTTTATATCCTCCAAAGGATTCAAAATTACCGGCGGTATGAATATGGCTGACGACGATGGTGATAGGTATTATTACCCTAATATAAAATTTGAGTTTGAATTATGAAACTAGCAAAAATAATTTTAGAAAATAATAAGTATGTAGTTAGAGAGGAAATAAACTTATCTGACACTGATGTAACTAAATTAGCAAAAGCTATTACTATAAAGCTAGATGACTATCTAGATATAGATGATAAAATTCTTTTAGAACAAACAGTTACTGCAGCTATCGGCGACCTTTTACATAACAACGAAATATAGTTGTATAATTAAAATAAAGTTCTTATCTTGTCTTAAAGATACGGACAGGTTTTATGGATTATACATTCCTTTTAGGATCCATTGAGAATATATTAGGCAAGAGTCATAAGAGAGCAAGAGACAACCATGCGTTTCATTGCCCCTTCTGTAATCATCATAAGCCTAAGCTTGAGATAGACATGCATACCAATGAAGAAGGTAAGAACTTTTGGGAATGTTGGGTATGTCAAACTAAAGGACAAACTATACGTTCTTTACTTTACCAATTAAAGACTCCTAAAGACCAAGCATCTGAAATTTTAAAGTACTTACCTAAAGGTTCTTTTATAGAATTTAAAGGACTATCTATTATAGAGATACCAAAGGAGTATCAACCGCTTCATAATGCATCTCCTACTTCAGTTGTAGCTAACCTAGTTAAAAGGTACTTATATGAGAGAGGACTTACCGATAATGATTTTATTAAATATAGCATTGGATACTGCACGACTGGAGAATATGGAGGACGAGTTATTATCCCAAGTTATTCTAGATCCAATACACTCAACTATTTTGTTGCAAGAAGCTATGATGGCAACTATTTTAAGTACAAAAATCCAGAAGCTAGCAAAGACATAATATTCTTTGAAAATTTTATTAACTGGGACCAACCTATTATTCTATGCGAAGGAGTTTTTGATGCTATAGCTATAAAAAGAAATGTTATACCTATACTAGGTAAAAGTATATCTACCTCACTTTATAAAAAAATAATAACTAGCAAAGTAAAAGATATTTATATCTCCCTTGATACAGATGCAAAAAATAGAGCATTAGAGATAGGAGAGAAGTTTTTAAATCAAGGTAAAAGAGTATTTTTAATAGACCTACCTGATAAAGATCCTTCCGAAATGGGATTTATACCTTTTACTAAACATATTCAAACTGCTCAAGAACTTGATTTATCAAGCTTGATGCTACATAAATTAGATTTATGAAAAATACAGTTTTGATAATTGCAAAGGGAAGTAAGCATACAGACTTACTAATTAAGAATAGAGAATTTATAAGAGATAATTTAAATATTGTAATTTATACAGATCAAATAGAAGTACTAGATTATTATTTTAAAAGTGCAGATATACGTAAATACGATGAACCTATATTCAGATACTTTGACAAATATAAACTAACTTATGATTTAGTACAAGAAAAAAAACAACCTGTAATGTATATAGATATAAGTAAATTAAAATCTATTTTTAGGACGGATTTAACTTATTTTGATAAAAACAAAATTTCTCACATATATACTAATGGGAATTGGAATAGTCTTCCTAATGCTAGTAGGTTACGTTTCTTTTATACAAAGCCTCCTAAAAAAGGATACTTAGACAATATATTAGATTATTTTGAAAAAGAAAATATATCTCTTGATAAAATTAACCCGATAATAGAAAAAACTTTTGTATTTCCATTTAAAGATTTTATGTCGGATGTAATGACAGTATTAGAATCTATTAGACCGCTCTTTGAGTGGAATAGCAAAAATAAAGAACACTTTTACACAGGCATAGGTAATGGCGAAGGTTTAGCACTAGGGTATGCTTTAGCTAAATGCAAAGTTACTAACTTAAGATTAAGTCAAATGCCAATCAATAAACTAAAAGCCCTTTAACTAAATATTATATTTTGATTAAACAAGGAATGAATATTCTCGAACAAAACGAGAAAAAAAGATTAGATTTTAACCCCGAATTAAAGCAAATAAATTTTTTAGACCGTAGGGTCTATAAGCGAGGCGAAGGAGTATATTACCCGTCCGTAACTACAATACTCCAGTATATGCCCAAAAATAAGTTCTTCGAAACATGGATGAAGGACGTTGGGCATAACGCCGACCTTATAATGAGGAAAGCAGGTAAAGAAGGTACTCAAGTACATGAAGCAGCTGAACAGCTAGTAGAAGGTAAAGAAGTATCCTGGATGGATGATTTCGGTAAAGCTAAATATTCTCAGCTTGTATGGGAGATGATCCTTAAGTTTGCTAATTTTTGGAAAACATATAAACCTGAATTAATATCATCTGAACAATTCGTATGGTCTGATAAGTATAAATTTGCTGGTACTGCAGATATAGTCTGTAAAATGAACGATGAAGTGTGGCTAATAGATTTAAAAACGTCTAATAGCATACATAAGTCATATGACCTACAATTAGCTTCTTATGCAAAAGGATTAGAAGAGAGCAGGGGAATAAAGATAGAGCGTACGGGGATACTTTGGTTAAAAGCTCAGTCTCGAGGTCCCTCCAAACAGAAAAAAATTATACAGGGCAAAGGATGGAAATTACTACAGGTAGATGATATAGAAAAAAACTTTGAACTGTTTAGACTTATATATAAATTATATGAATTAGAGAACCCTAATACAGAACCTATTTATAATAGCTACCCAACAACAGTAAAAGTATGAAAAAACTATTAATTACATCCCTTATAATTCTTTTAACAAGCTGCTCAACATTTAGAGTCTCTACTCTTTATTATGATCCTATATACGGATCTGATGGAACAGAAATAGTAACCGATGTAATTGATAATGAATTTCAATTAGCAAGAAAACTTCAAACTGACTTTACATTCAGATATAATTTTGCTCAATATGCTATGAACCAACCTTACAGTTGGTACTTTAACAACCGTGCACTTAACAGATATAACATGTGGAATCCATATAGTAGATTTGGCATGTATACTAATAGTCATAACTTTTGGATGAATTGGGCATTTGATTTTCCTTACAGTAATTTTGGTTATAACTGGAGAGATCCTTTTGGTTTTAACAACTATTATTCTGGTTGGCAAAATAGACATGCTTTTAGTTGGAATAGTTGGAACTATAGACCTTATTACAATCAATTTAGAGTATATAATAATAATAGAAGAGATATGAATATATCTTATAATAGAGGTAGAAGAGGCTCTAGTAATAATGTAGGTAGAAAAATTGCAAACGTGACAAATAATAATACTGTTAATTATAATCAACCTAGAAGAACTATTAAAAGTAATATCGATAATGTAGTAGAAACTATTAAAAGAGAAAATAGAGGAAGGTCTATAAGGGTATATACAAACCCTAATAATGTACCAGATGTAATTGTTAGAGGTAATAATTCTATAAATAATAATAATATTAGAATAAACCGAAGACCAAATACTAATCCAACTAACTATAACAACACAAGAAGTAATTATAGATCAACACCTAATGTTAGAAGTAATTCTTCATCTACAAGGTCATCTAATTCAAGCACAAGAAGCTTAAGTAGATCTAGTAGAGGAGGAAGAGGAAATAATAACAATTAATATGAAACTATCAACCATTATATTAGAAGATCGTAATAAACCTAAAGCTGTAATTATGGCAGGAGGAGCAGGATCAGGTAAAACTTATTTACTTAATCAACTTAACTTAGATAGTCTAACTCAGTTTAATCCTGATAAGTACGTAGAAGATAAAGACCATCCTTATTTTAATAATTTAGGAGCAGCCAGTAGACAAGTTGAAAAAGACGTACTTGCAGCAGCTGAAGATAAAATTAGTTTAGTATGGGATACTACTGCCTCTGGTGCTAAGTTTGATGAAAATTTAAATAAACTACTTAAAGGTGGTTACGATGTTTATATGGTCTTAGTATATACTCATCCAATGATATCTTATATATCTAATTTTCAAAGAGGAAGAAACATTCCTGCTTCTTCAGTCTTTTTAACTTGGAGAAACGCTTATCAAAAGATAGGAGATTTTAGAAAAAAATTAAAAGGAAACTTATCTATTTTTGTAAATGATAGAGGCGGAGAATTTAAAAAAGAAATAGAAGCATTTAATACTGCAGCTAAAAACGGTACTACAGGAATAAAAGATTACTTAAAAGCTTATAATGAAAAAACAGGAGCAGGTAAAAGCTCTTTCTTCAAACCAGTAGTAATGTCTCAAGAAGAAGAGCAAGAATTTAACAAAGCTGTAGTAAACGTAGATTGGAATAAAAATAACAGATCAGAAGATAAAGCTCTTAAAACAGCTTTCTTAAAAACTTATCAAAAGATAGGTACCGGACCTGGAGAAGATAAACTTAAAGATGCAGTAAAAAAATATAGAGATGGTAAAGTCAGTAGTGACGAAAGAAATGATGCAGTTTTAAACAGTATTGCCGATATGGTATTTAATCCTACGTTTCAAGAATTACTACAACATTCATCACCTCAAGAAATAGATCAAAAAGTTCAAGCGTTTTTATGATAGCATTATATCCAGGAGCATTTAAACCACCTCATAGAGGTCATTTCGAAGTCGTTAAAAGTTTACTTAACGGTACTCATAATGGTCAGGTATATACTAAAGATAATTATAAAGATGCTGGTTCATCTTCTCTTTCTGGAAAAAAGAGTATAGTAGATAAAATTAATAAGGTAATAGTATTTCCTGGAGGAGGAGAAAGAAATGGAATAACTAAAGGAGAATCTATAGCTATATGGAAAATATATTCTAAATATTTACCTGGAATAGAAGTTATGGATGGTGAAAAGAATCCTATGTTTGCTGCTAAAGATTATGCTAAAGCAAATACTAATGATAACTTTTATGCTATTACAGGAATAAGGAGTGAAGAAGATTTAATCGATTTGAGAAGAATTACTACTTTTACAAATACTCCTCATGTACAAGGTTTAGTTATACCTGCTGCTAAAGGAAATAACGTAAGGGCTTCACAATTGAGACAAGCTGCCTTAAGTGGTAATTTAGATCAATTAAGAGATTTTTTTCCTGAACAACTAAACAGAGAAGAGTTGCTATCTATATTAAAGATGCTTAAAGATAATATTATATCAGAAATAATGAACGAAAAGATGGAGAATCTTTTTGAAGAAATGTTTGTATCTGAAGCTTCGTTTTTTGAAAGTGATACTGAAAAAATAGATAGAGCTATAGAAAGACTATCAATAGATTCTAAATTTAAAGTAGACGATATAAAGAGACAACTTGGAATTTACTTTTCAGATGAAAAAGATAAAGCTTCTGATTTTATTAAAAACTTTATTAACGATACTTTATATAAATTTACCGAACCAACAGTTATTAAAGCCTACTTAAAAGGTGAAAGATTAGATGTACTAAAAGAAGAACAAGATATACCAGAATATACAAAACATATAGCTTCCGTTTTAGAATACATGATAGATGAGGGTATGAATGTTATTCCTTTACCTGAAGTAAAAACTATAAAGGATGAAACTAATGCAGCAAACTTTTTTGGTAGAACTGCATATTATGATCCTAATGTAAAAGAAATAGTTTTATATGTAGAAGGTAGACATCCTAAAGATATAGTTAGATCGTTTGTACATGAAATGATTCATCATATACAGAACCTAGAAGGAAGATTAGAAGATATAGGTACTACTAATACTAATGAAGATGAAAATTTATTAGAAATTGAAAAAGAAGCATACTTAAAAGGTAACATTACTTTTAGAAACTGGGAAGATTCAGTTAAAAAAGTTGGAGATGAAGGATAAAGTTCGTATATTTAAGTATACAAATTAAGGTTATGCATTTACGAACTACAAAAAGATTAGCTGAAAACTACTTAAAAAACTGTGTTAGCCTTTATGGTCATAGTAAACATCACGAAACTACACCCTATATAGAGTTTCAACCATATGTGCATTCAGTTTATACAGAAGATGATAATCCTGAAGCTGAATATATTTTTGACTACAACACTATAGTTATATATTATAAGAACATAGAAGATGCAGAACATTTAGCTCAAACTATTGTTCACGAATATCAACATTACTTACAGTCTCCTTCATGGATGACTAGGTATTATAATATGGGTCACTGTTACTCAGATCATCCATATGAGATTGCAGCATTTGCTGAAGAAAAAAACTGGAAATTAGTAGCCTGATGAAAAAAAGTTTAATAGATTTATTAGAAGCTTATCCTATACCAGAGGTAAAAGAAAAACCACCGTATAAAATATACTGTGATATGGATGGAGTACTTACTAATTTTGAAAGTAGATTCGAACATTTTACAGGAATGCATCCGCAAGAGTATGAAAAAGCAAAAGGATTACCAGCTTTCTGGAATCTTATAGACGTTGAAGTAGGAGTCAGATTTTGGATTGGTATGCCTTGGATGCCTCAAGGAGAACAGTTATGGAACTTTATAAAGCCTTACCAACCAGATTTACTTACCTCTCCTTCTAGGGATAATAATTCTAGATTAGGAAAAAATCTATGGGTAAAGAATAACCTTAACCCTAAACCTAAAGTTATATTTGCTTATTCGAAAGATAAACAAAGATACGCAAATGAGAATACTATATTAATTGATGATAAACCATCTAATATAAATGATTGGGCATCTAAAGGCGGTATTGCTATTAGATGTAAAAACGGAAACGTTGACCACGTTATACAAAAATTAAAAGAGCTAGGGTATGAGTGAATCTTTACTTAAAAAAGAATTTAAACAATCAGACGTTCAAAGGGTAAGAAACTTAGTAAATAAAGACTATACCTCTAAAACTAAAGATCAGGTTGGGTATAAAAAAACTTTAGAATTTCATGCTGAAGGAGATATTTGGGAAGAAAATGGTAAAGAGTGGACTATTAAAAATGGTTTAAAACAAAACATTACCAAGTTAGATAAAGCTAAATCAGCAACTAGAATTCCACTTACATGTCCCAAATGTGAAGGCTCTATGAGACACCACTTACATAAAAAGATGTACCGTATACATGGATTTTGCTTTGACTGCACAGTAGATTACGAAGCATCACTTCGAAAAGCCGGACTTTATGAGCAATATGAAAAACAAATGCTTCAGAATAATATGAACGGATTTCTTCAAGATTTAGAGCTGTGGTTCCAAGATAAACTATCTGAAGTAGATACATTTGTTACTGAACAAGGGGATGTAGAAGACTGGAAGCATAATAAAAAACAACACCAGGATAACATTACTAAAAAAGTTCTTGAATATTCCTCTATAGTACGTAAGCGTTTAGGATAAATTATATATTTATAGTAAATTGCAGTAATGACTCAAAAAGACTTAATTGAATCAGTATTAACTGAAATCAAACACATTAAGACTCACATGCCGAATGGTGAGTTAAAGCAGATGGCTAATGATTTTGAAAAGATGAAAAATGATGTTTCAGATTTAAAACGTACTCTACTTAACCCAGACGATGGAGTCATAGTAAATACTAATAAAAATACTGAAAGCCGTATGTACCATGAATCTAGAGCAGAGCTCTATGCTGATAATCTAAGTAAGCTCAATGAACTACAATCTTGGAAGCAAGGAGTCAATAGAGCACTATGGATTATATTCGGTATACTAGCAACCGTGGTAATTAGAATGTTAATAATGCATTCTGAACAAGTAGGACAGTAATGACAAATCAAGAAGTACAAAATATTACATTAGAGTCGTTAAGAGACTGGTTTAAGAAAGAGAAATGGGTTCGCATCTCTTCTTCTGGTAATATAGCAGGACCTTGTGGTACTTCTAAAAATAAAAAGAACCCAGACAGGTGTTTACCAAAAGCAAAAGCACAGAGTTTAACTAAAGGCCAAAGAGCCGCTACTGCTGCAAAGAAAAAGAAAGCAGGGAGTAAAGGAAAGACAGTCGTGAAAAATACAAAAAAAGCAACAGTAAAAAAAGAAGGCCTATGGGCTAATATAAATGCTAAGAAAAAAGCAGGTAAGAAATCTTCTCATAAAAACTCTAATGCATATAAAGATGCTAAAAAAGCAGGTAATGCACTAAAGCAAGAAACAAAAGGAGCTCCAAAAGGACACTACTTCACTAAATCAGGTAACTTAGTTAAAGGAACATTAAGTAAAGATGCTAAAGAAAGAGGAGCTAGACTAAGTGATCCAAAAGATAAACAAAGATCTAAAATACCCCCAGTTACTCAATACTCTGAAATTACAAAAGAAGATATAAAAAACTTTGTAATAGGGACTATAGCAGAAATGCAAAACGAAAATACTATTACTGAGAAAGACGATAGGTGTACTAGATTAGCTAAAAGTAAATACGATACTTGGCCATCAGCTTATGCTTCAGGTGCAGTAGTTAGATGTAGAAGAGGAGAAATTTGGAAGAAAAAATAAGGTAAAATAAACCAATTTAGTTATATTAATGGAGTTAATTTTTAGTTTCTCTCTTCAAATAGGAGATTATAAAGAAGTTAATTATGTTTTAGATCTCTACAAAGCTTCAATGATCAAAGCACGAGATTATGGTCATTCAATTAAATTGTACGGTTGTGATTTTACTTTAGAATACTTAAAGGGTTATTATGATAGTAAAGTAAATATATCTAATATTGATCTTTTAATAACAGATGATCTTAAAATGTATATACATTCTGTAGAACCAGCAGGAAGTATTACTTTTGACGGTGATATTATTCTTAATTCTAAATTAGTAATAAATAAATCAGCTGATATAGTTTTTGAAAGAAGAGAAAGAATGAGGCATAGAATTCAAGGTAAAAAGCATTATATGCCACCTCTTTTAAAAATTTTTAGCAAGTATAAAGTTGGCAAACATATCCATAATTTTAATTATAATGAACTTCGTTATTACAACGTCGGAGTACTGTGCTTTAGAACCGAACAGATAAAAAATTCTTTTTTAGATGCATATTATAATATTAGAAAGTTTTATTTAGATACTATAGAACCTAAAGAAAAATTAATACCTAAAAATATAATTGTTTCTTCGATGCTTACTCAATATTATTTTGCCTGTATAGTAAACACTAATAATATAGAGTGTGATTTTACACTTAGAAATAGTGAAAATTCATACATGCATTACATGGGTGAGTTTAAGTTAATTAAAAAAATTATAGATCCTATACTATCTATTATAGATAAAAGACCGCTAATCTAAATTAGGTATATGACAAGATTAACTTTAGCACAAATAATAGGTGAAATACTTGCTGCCGAAAACTTTAAAGACGGCAAGAAGAAAGGTAAGTCAAGACCCGGCCGTGTAAAAAAATCAGGTGCATCATGCAAAGGATCAGTAACATCGTTAAGAGCTAAAGCTAAAAAACATGGTGGTGAAAAAGGTAAAATGTACCATTGGTGTGCTAATATGAAGAGCGGTAAAAAATAATGTTTAAAAAAAATACTTATACAGTTATTGAAGACCTTTATTTAGGTAACCCTGCTGAACAAGAGGTCAAATGGACTGAATCTTTTTTTGATAGAGAAGGTTATGAATTAAATGCCATTGAAAAAGAGTTTTATGCTTCTAATCAAATACCTATCTTAGTTGAAGAAAGACAAACAAGAAGAGTTCCAGACGACGCTTTAAAAGTACAACTACAACACTGGTATTCTGAAATTGAGTCTCATCCTAACTTACTTATCGATCATGCTCATATACTTCATAGACTTGCATATAAAGGAGAAGCCTTAGAGCAAATAAAAGAAAAAGCAAAAGAATACCCTCACTTATGGAGGATGGTTCATATGAAACCTAAATATGGAGCAGACTTTGCTGTAGATTGGGTAGATGAAGACCAAGCAGTTGAAATATTTCATTTTGAACTAGATGCTAGGAATTCTGAAGAATTTTTATTAAATTTAAATAAACTAGAGAAGTTTATAGATTCTACTGATTGGGAAAATAAAGCTAAAGAGCTTTTAAGCAAAAAAAATGAGTGGAAACATTTAAATGAATATGATCAAGCAATTTATAAAGCTGAGTTGTTTGACTTTAACAAAATAGATATAAAGTATTTTGAAGACGACTACCTTAATAAACCCTATCTATTCAGCTATCTTAAAGTTATTGATTAATCTATCTATTTATTATTATAGCTATAAAACAGTAGAATAATGACCTATAAAGAACTAAACGACCGTTTATCTAAATGTCAGCTTACTTTAGAAAAAATTAAAGACGGAACATATACACCTAGCAAATCTCAAAATATTACCAAAACAACTAAGAATCTTGAGCTACTAAAAGAATCTCTTATTAAACAATTAAAAGAAGCAGAAAAAGGTATGATACATACTGATGATGAAGCGAAAGCAAAAGACCTAGCTGATGCTGGAGCTAATGTAAAGCTCACTAAAGAACAGGACGGAATTAAATTTAGTGTAGACGAAACAAAAGCTATAGCTAAAAGTGTAGGTAAAGCTGTAGCCATGAGCGTAAAAAGCTTAGGAGATGAAATAGGTAGCATGAAAGCTACAAATATAGAAGAAAATTCTTTCGATATTGATATTACTTATAAAAACGATAATGAAGATTCTTTTTCATTTTATATTACTGATGATACTTTACATTTAACTGATTTTTCTTTTGACAAAGAATTAACAGACGTAGGAGTTAAACCATCAGGAGAAGCACAGGTAAATATAGATCATTTAGCTAATGAACTTACAAAGCATTTTAAATCTCGAAATGAAGTAGTAAATGCTGATGATACTAAAGGATTAAAAAAGCTTTCTAAAGCATTAAAAGGTTCTAGTAAAGCTCATCTAGATCAGAAGAAAAAATTAGATAAAGATACTAAAGGTATAATTAAACTTTCTAAGTCTTTAAAAGGTTCAAGCAAAGCTCATTTAGATCAAAAGAAAAAACTAGATAAGCTAATTAATACAGAAAATATCTCAGAAGGAGAGTTTGACGAATACGAACCACAGCACTTCGATATATGCCCAGGAGCAGAAGCTTTAAGGAACGAACTTATTAAAGACGGTATGACTACTGCCGAGCTTGGTGAATGGACTAAAATACATGACGACTTATTTAAATTAGAAAAAGCAGTTATTGCGTCTAATAATGCAACTCCTGCAGCTGTTGAGTATGCTGAAAAAGTAAGAGAGAAGCTTATTCATATTTCTAGAGACTTAGGTATAAATGCTGATAAAATTCATTACCTAAAAGGACATGTTGATAAAATAAAAGATATAGCAGCTGGTAAACTTAATGAAGCACCAGACGGTGTACATTATATAAAGGTAGAAAGTACAGAATTAATGGAAGCATTAGGTATTCTTGAAGCAGCCTTTTTTAATGATGAACATATAAAGTTTGAACTTAACGACCCTAATATTATTTACATAAGAGGAGCTGAAGAATCTGATATTCATGATGCTTACGAAGAATTACAACAGAACGGTATTATAGTTGATGAGACTAGTATCGGAGTTGAGTTACAAGAAATGGATATGAATGACCCAGTGCTTATGAAATTAAGAGCTGATAAAATGAAAAAGAAAAAAATAACTCCTACTACCACATCTAGGAGTTCTATAATTATATCTAAATTAAAAGCTAAAAGAGCTGAAATAATGAGAGATATGGAACAGGAAGCAGAACCAGAAGGAGGTCCAATAGCAGATAAGTACGGCAGTATGCTTAATAAGATTGATGCTGCAATAGCAAAAGCAAGTGGCCTAAAAGAGATGGACGAAGATATGGATGTCGGGCATCAAGATGATGAACCTGGCATGCTACAAACTACTGCATATGAAACTGCTCAATATGCTGCTAAACTAGTCAAAAAATTACAGAAGTATGAACAGTTTGACGGAGAAGTAGATTTTCCTAACTGGTGGCAATCTAAATTAATCTTAGCTAAAGATTATATGCAAAAAGCATTTCATTATTTAGATTCAGAAGAAAAGCAACCTGCTATAGATCAACTTGCTTTAGAAGGAGACGGTATGACAACTAAAATTAAACCTTCACAAGGCGATCCTACTAATATGGCTTATACTGATAAAGTAAAAGAAGGTAGAGGAGATGGAGATGCTATTAATGACATTATAATTAATATGGCTAATGAGGACGATATCTCTACTAGAGAAGCAGCTGAAGAAATTATAGATCATATTACTCATATATTCATTGATACTAAAGGTACTGATGAAGGTAAATATAAATCAGATGCTCAAAGAAAAGCAATCTATGCTACCAAAGCTGAAAAAGAAGGTGTAAACGAAAGATTAAGCGGTGATGCAAAAGAAGCAATTTATGATCTACAGAATATATTAGATCAAGCTGCTCAATTAGGAGATGAAGCTAGACAGATTGTAAAAGAT
>Ga0209535_1000931_pt1 | contig 20291 bp, 13 predicted proteins | sample LinPmetageLP28_FD_184041 | JGI IMG/M metagenome (GOLD analysis project Ga0209535, IMG submission 184041) | Marine viral communities from the Pacific Ocean - LP-28 (SPAdes) (version 2) | ecosystem: Environmental > Aquatic > Marine > Oceanic | place: Pacific Ocean | collected 2009-08-22
TACCTATATTGGCGTAGCCATCATATTTATATTTACTAATTTCTGGTGGCTTATTTTCATCTATACATGCAGGCTTTGGATTTGTCGCAGTCTGAGTAACTGTGACGATACCTTCGGGAACCCCAGTCCCGTCGGATGAGTTACCCGGAGGAATCATGTCTGTAAGAGCATCACGATTCTTGTTGATAGAGTAGTTGATTCCACCATGGATCGAATAATTAAAGTCAGCTGATACAGAATATGGTCTCGAGAATCTGCGTGTCGCATAAGTGTTTCCTTGATATACTCCGTTGCTACCGGATAGGTTGATAGGATTGGAGGATGATTGCTCATTCTGATTCGTGAGGACATCGATGATTGCGCCTTCACGTCGCTCCTTTTGCCATAAACAGTTTTCGTTTTGATCTCCGGACAATGGTGAGTGACCAGTTCTCCAGCTGTACTTCATTTCCTGCACACCTCTCATTGAGGCTTCAGTGGAAGTTACGGTACTTAGCAAACCAACTTGTCGTTGATACTTGTCTCTCTCGAGTATGTGAGGTTCGATAACATCGACGATGCCCCCAGCGAAGTTTGCCGACAGTGGAATCAACTGGTTGACCATAGAGGAAATGTTTGAGTCAATCCACTTGAAGTACTCGAAGAACCGATCGAAATCAATATCTCTCTCGACTTTGTCAAAGAACAGTTGGCGAGCTTTTGCGAGATCCTTGTATTCCACTCGATAGCGATCAACGGGACGACCAATGAGGTTGGCGAACTCTACAGTTGTTGAGAAAGATTTTAGCATCTCCTCGGATATAAGAGCTGATGGAGATTTCTCCATAACGAACAGATTATCACTCACATCATCGTCATCAGAGAAGTTGATCTCTTGCTCCCCCTTGATATATATGTTTTGAGCGTCGTAGGCGCTCTCAGGCAGCTGTTTCTTGTAAGCTTGGATGAACTCATAGCCAAAGACCGAAACGTCGTTCAGAGGGAAATTTGCCCCCTTAGCTTTGTGTTCTCTGCGGATGATATCATCAATGGTTCCGTAGATCGTATCAGTGTGTCCTGATGTGATGTCTTCGACAACAAACTCTCCGGATCCGTCAGATGTTGTAACGGTGTCGAAGTCCCAGTTTAAGATCGTTAGGTCTTGAGTTGGGATTTGGATGTCGTCAATCAAGTAAAGGTTTGACCCGTCAATAGATGAACGCATACCATAATTTAAAACGTCCTTGTTGTGTTGTAGGATTTCGTCGTTCTCCAAGTAGTCAAGCCATACTCTGACGCCTCCGACTTGGATATCTGATTTCTCTCGAGCAGTTGCTCCTGTGAAGTCAACGAGGTGTGCGCCAGCGTATACACGCTTGGATGCGTTCATCAAGGCGAGGCCGTCGGCATTTGAAATTGTCTGAGATAAAAGAACCTCTTGTTCTACTTCTCCGAAGTTTGTGGTTACAGCGTAAAGCTCCACATCGTAGCTTGGAGCGGTGTTGGTAACACCTCCGGCATACGGGTAGGTTTGAGGCTTGATTCTTACGGCAACGTTGTAGTGTTCGTTTTCGTAGATGTCGTAAATGAAGTCTGACTCTTGCTTGATGGTTCCAAGTTCGTTTCTCAATACAAACTTTGCGTTTCGAGAACCAACAGAATCTCGAACAATGTAGACACACAAGTTTTGAGCTCCCCAAGTGAAGTCTGCAGGATTCGCAGCAGCTTCGTGGAAACCCATCACAGATGCAGATATGAATGAGGTGTCGAAATATCCCGCCTCGCCCACTTCTTTCTTGTAGGGCACTACTATGTCGGCTTCCATCGTAAAAGCGTTTCTAGAGGCATCAGCGGACGCTGCAATGTAAGAATTGGGGTTTGCTGAGGATGCGACTTGATAGATTACTGAATCAAAGTGGTCTGGATCGTTGAAGTTGATGTACTTCTTCTTAACTGATGTCTCGCGCGCCTTGTCTGTGAAGTATTGTGTTCCACCATCTGTGTACAGGTTCAGTCGTATGAGTTCGTCATCAATACCGTAACAACGAATGAGGTTTCGAATTGAACCTTCTGTACCTTTGGTCTTGTAAATCTTCTCAAGGTTGTTGTAGATGTTGGTATAGATGATGTTCTTGATTTCGTGGAGTTCAGTTTCGAACTGATTGTCTTGTAAGTTGATTGACGCTAGCTTTTCAAAGACTTCGTCATTCTCGAACATGGTCGAGACCATGAACCCTCTGTCTTTCAACAGGTCTGCAGCTAATGTGTTCGTTTTTATACCTGATAATGGATATCTCTTTGTCTTAAGTTCGGTCAACTCTTTGATTTGAACATGTAGAGTGTCCATATAAGAGCCTAGGATCTGAGAGAACAATCGGAGGTTTCCGTTGTCCTCTTCTTGCAGCCATGTGGGCATCGATCGGAAGAATGCTTGGCCTCGATCTGCATCGTAAGCAGATCCAGATGTTTGCATCTCAGATACAAGCGAGGAAACACTCGGATGTGTTGAGTAAATAATTGGAGAAGGTGTCTCAGTATATCCAGACAAGTTCATTGCGGAGTCTGTGGAGCGAGCGCTCGTTGTGCTTGAATACCCTATCCACGTTCCATTGGCAAGTCGACCTGAGTAGTCTAATACTGTAGCGTCGGTTGTGCTTGTGCCGGTTATTCCTTCATTGAACTTAAAGTAAACTCCAAGATCAGACGTTGCATCGTCAGTGTTTGCCCCACCGCCAATTACGTCGAGCCAGTTGAGTTTGATTTGTCGCGATGTTCGTTTCGTCTTCCAGAAACGGAATTCATCGAGGTACCCCTGAAACTTACCTGAGGCGGTTGCTCCAAAGCCATCAAAACTAGTTTGCATAGCACCAATGAAGGCATCCATTTTTCCTTCGAAGGTATATGTGCTAGAAAAGTTTGTAGAAACTGTTTGAATCCCATCGACGTAGGACTTAGCCTTGAGGATACCATCTTCTTCGATTAAAGAAACGGCAAAGTGGAACCATGTTCCGGTTGCAAAACTTGTTAGTTCAAATAGTTTAGTTTGTGTTGTTGCATTTTTGAGCAGTCTCAATCTTATGTATTGTTTTGACGAGAATTCTGCGAATTCAACAATCATTCTAGAGTTGGTGGTCGTGGAACTTCCATTCCACAGATCCAGAATCACCTCGGCTTCATTAGCAGTTGTGGAATCCTTCTTCATCCAAAATTCAACGGTTGCTCCGTTGGTGAAGTCGCAGTTCCAGTTTTGATTTCTGTTCTTATCTGCTTCATATCGTGCGGAAGAAATAAAGTGGTCGCTGAGAGTCGTAGCGTCACTATCTGTATGTAGTCCGCCCCATACTCTGATGTATTCCGGAGTTGTTGTTGCTCTGTATACACCTGAAAGTCCAGCCAAGTCGGCAGAAGTTCCAAGCTCAACATGTCCTGTTGTTTTTGGATATTTGTTCTCGAACACCCAGCGTTCAAGCGCAGACGCGGAATGTTCAAATGAAATCTGTTCTGCTTTTGAACCATCATAGGGGTAGTCTTCGTAGATACGTCTGATTGCTGCGTCATAATACAGTTCTGCTGAACCATAGTATACGAAGTTTTTGGGATCGGAAAAGTCGATCTGCGGATGATAGGTTTGGTCCGCTTTAGTCTTTTCTTCTACAAATGCGACGCTTTCGACGTCTTGGACAGTATCTTCAAGGTTGCGAGAAGTCTTGCCGAATAAATCTTTAATACTCATTGTTTACCACTCTAAATCTATGCTTAAAAGGGAGCTCTTGATAACTCTTGGTCATTACATTAAATAGAGCTAACTTGATTTCGTAATCATAATTAGGCTCTAGCATGCTAATATCAAGATCAAAATAGTTCCCGTTTGCGTCATAGGATAGCGTGGTTGTTTTGTCGGTCGTCTTGTCGTAATCAAATATGATCTCGTCCGTTGCGACTCTGCAGATTTTGTACAATAGGTTGTCGTACACTTTAGAGTCTGGTCTCGATGCTGCGACTGTGAATATGTTTGGAGACCAGTCTTTCTCTCGGATGTAAAAATAGAAGCGAGAGGTTTGACCCGTATAGTGAGAGTCTTGGTTGTTCAATACAGAAACAACAAGATCGTAAATAGGTGAAGTTCCAGTAGGTACTTGTGTGGTGACCGTAATGGACCCTGTAACGACTTCCGTACCGTTGTCGGACCAAACGTCGTAGAGAGTGCTAGCAGACGTTGTAGGGGTCACCACGGCCTTGTAAACGCCTGTTTCGGGATTAGTTGTCGCAACATCTGTAGCAGTAGCGATTGCTGGTGTGCCTAGGGTTTCATGTAGAGAAACTGTTACTGGTCCAGCTAGATTCGTTAGTGCTCCCCTCAACTCGTTGTAAAGATAGATGTTGTTTGATTTTCCTGAGAGTAGAGTCTTCCGATGGTCTGTTGTCTGGGAGTCCCAACGTGCTTCGATAACAGGCTTCTTGAAGAAGTTGCTTGTTCCTCGAGCAAAGAACATCTTTGTGTAATAAGAGCGAGTTTCGGCTGTGGCTGAGGCTGGGAGCTTTACGATAAGTCCGTAGTTAGATGCGGGAGTAGCTCTCCAAGCATTGACAAATGAAGTGATCTCGACAGATAGGTCCTCGCCTCCTTCAGCAAAAGTAGCGGTAACGGGAGTGCCCGACGGGAAATGCCCACCGAGAGTAGTCCATGCGACACCAGCGCCTTTTTGTTTCCAGCTAGAGCCTTTACCATATGTGAGATCTCTGTAGTCTTCCATATCCATTCCCGTACCCTCTTCCCACGCTTCCTCTAGAGGAACAACTTCAAGTTGAAAGTCCAAAGGCAATGTGCGACCGTGTGGAGCGTTGAAGAGCTTTAGGTAATATTTTGCGGCTGCATCAAGCTCGCCTGCTGTAATGTCTGCCGTGATCTCCGTGATATCAAATTCAATGAGGATCCGTGCTTCTTCAGCAGAGAGGACTCCCAAAGAACTTTCAACCTGACCGTAGATAGAAAAAGCTTCGAGGATATCCGAGGCTCCCATGTTGGCATCTTGGCCATCTTCTGATAGATTCTCACGGAAGGCGTTGGTTATCGTATTGTCCTTCGTTGCGTAGTAACGTTTAATCATCTGACCAATACTCCTTTGATATCAGTGGCTGGAAGTTTGAGTTCCATAATTACATTCTTTGGCGTCTTGATAAATGTACCATCTTGGGACATGGCTTCTTTAAAGTTCATACGAACCATAGAGTAATTGGAGCTAGTTTTTTGGTACACATTAACTTTCTTCACATCCGATACACCCTCGACCTTTGACAAGACAGCATAGAGTCTTGTGATGTAGACCGGCTCTCCAATGTAAGATTGGTTCGAGAAATAGTTGCGGATTGCGGCATTGCATCGCGATAAAATGTTTTCATTAGAAAATCGAGGGTCAACGGAGACCTTAAAGTCGACTCCGAAGTTTACAATCTTCGCATCGTATATATCGAGGACATCATTGAGAGATTTATATTGCGTCAGCCAGTTTTTAATATTTTGTTTTATTCTAGAATTCGCATTTATCAGCTTACCATCGGAATCCTCTGATACGATATACATGGCCATTCTTCTGTTTGTTGCCGAGGGATCATTTATCACGCTGACGCGTTTAATAATCCCAAATTTGTTAGGCATATTATACACTAGAGATTCGTAGTCTTGACGAGTGACTGCCCTACCTTGAGATGCGTAGTGTCCAACCGCTCTTTGTTTTAACTCTTCGTTCGTCATTCTTTCGGCTGAGCCAACGATTGGCTCTTCATTCGATATTTCTATAGATGAGACGACACTGCTTTTCTTGCTAGATACGAGAGTTATTTCTGAAGGGAACTTCATTCTTGCGTTAATGATAGAATTCACATCACCGGATGCGGCGCTAGATAGATCTGTTGTGTTTGCTTTGGCTATGACCGTCAGTGTCGTACCAGAAGGTGAAATACCCAGCTTAGTGGTACCAATGAGTTTGGATGGATCAAACGTTTGAGAAGATATATAGTTCTTCCCATGCATCTCGAGAAATACCTTCGACGGATCAGCTATCTCTTCAGCTTCGGAAGTTTCTGATCCGAATCCAAACTGCAAGTATGTTCCGGTGTCGTCTTGTTCGACTACGAATCTTCTAGTAGCCACAAATGGCTTGAGAATACTTCTCACTCCTTCCGAAGCTGCTGCTCGATTTGTAGTTTCTCTGAATACAACTTCTTGTGATAAATTATCAACTTCGTAATATGTGTTCCCATCAGAATCTTTAACCGATATAACTTCACTATATGTCGAGTCACCGATTCTAATCTTTTTAAACTTTTCGAACGTTGAGCTTCTAAGGTCTACGGTTATTCTTGAGAATGTACCAGAAACGACCTGTCCGACAGTTTTTACTGCGAAGTGTGTTGTTTGACCAGTTGACGCATCAAATTTAGCAGCCACAATATCATTTAATGGGTTATCAAATGAAACATCTTCGGTCAGAGTAAATACAGCACCAGAGGAAGCCGAAAAGGAAGAACCTTTTTGCATCACAGGCATGTAGTTGAAATCTGGAGCTGTACCATCAATATTAGAGGGTACGAGAATAAAGATTGAAATAAACCCGTATGAGTTTGCGGATCCTGCGAATTTAAAGCCCAATGATCTTGCGTGTTTTCGAATATTGTTGAACTCTATAGCCGAATCCATGAATGATTCGTTGGCTTGATAGTCCAAGTAATACGATAAGACATCTCCGACATAGGCGACTGAGTCAACCAGAAGCGAATTGATCGTTCCTTTTGTAAAATCCTTCCATTGTTCTGGATAGAATCTTTTCGCGTGCTCAACGATATCAGACTTGATAGAATCAAAGTCTCTACTGGTGTATTTTATAGGTGTTTTCTTTTGTTTTGACATTTATTGGGCCCTCTACGAAGACTAAATAGTTTGACCTAAAGAACTTCCAGTTCAAAAACCTCTGGTATCGTTAGATTGTTGTAGAAGAATTCAATGCGTATATTCAACACTGGTCTTGTTGAATCTATATCGACTTTCATATCTGAAATAGTCATGTAAGGCATATATGTTGCCGATTGAGATCTAATTAACGAATCTAAACTTCCAGTATTAACTTCTTGTTCTTGCAAGAATAGATAATCTGGTAGTCCTATACCGTAGTTAGCATCCATTACATATTCACCAGGTCGGGTCAATAACAACATCTTTAAATTTTGCTTTATTGCTTCGACTGGATTTAGGTCTGAATACGAGGACACTCCGAATGAAGTTCCAGTGACCCGACCAGAGCCGATTCCGAACCCCGGTCCGGGCCCTATCTCTAATGGAAAAATAATTGAAATTGACATAATCTAATCCTTAAAAAGTTTTTGGAAATCATTTAGGCACTCATTTCCGTCTTTGTTGAATGGATTGATATCAACAATTCTAGCTGATTGCCACCATCGTACGCTTCCGTCTAGACCTAAGTAAGAGTCTGGTAATAAATTAGACAACCATTTAGCATCAAATTTTCTCTTTTCTTGCTTGCTGCTTTCATAATCATCGTCATCTGATTGGTATGTGGATCTAAACTGCTTCTTTATCGTGACCTTAACATCATTGAAGATGGTTCTCTTCCATTGGTTTTTAATCTTATCTCGGCGATCTTCTTCGACTTCATCTGGGCCTAAGCCTATACATTCAAAGAAATTGTAATATGAGTATATTCCGAACAAAGAAGTGAAGGTCGTGGTCTTGATAATTGTTTCGAACAAGAACTTAAAATCTTTAGATTCAGACAACTTGTCAATATAACACTTAGTGTCTTCGCCAAGATCTTCGTCATCAAGATCAATATCTTTAATCGCCTTGTCCAATAGATCATGTTCGTAGCTAGCCATTGGAATGTGATAAAAGCCTCGAATTTTTCCAACGCGCTCCTTTAGTTCATCTAAGTTTGGAATGAGATTCAAAGAGGAGTGAGGAACATAGATTAGCCTAACTCCAAACTTGACTCCGATGCTACCAAAAAATTTATTATTCAAAACAACAGCATTGCCAAAATAGTCTGAGATCTTTAGGTTTGGATCATATTGCTCTGTGTTCGATATCATTTCTTTGAACTCAGAAATGGTCATGACTTGTTCGGTATCATCTTTTGAAATGACCCTCAAGTATTTCTCTATAAACATGATGCCTCTTTCTGGAAGGTTCCCTAGAGACTCCATGTTACTAGTAGATGAACTAACTAACTGGCTATCTGGACAATTCATTATCTTTCCATACTCTGGTTTGCCTGATCCTTCGACAACTTGAACTTCCACGGTGGATAACCCAGATTTCGTTTCCGAAAAATTGACCACTCCATTCTTGGACAAGGCTAACTTTTTTATGTCCCACGCGTGAGGAAGGGGTCTCATATTCAAAGAGATCCTATCAGATAGGCTAGACATCTCTCTTTTCAATAGGGCCGCTAAGAAAACTTGAGCATGCCGTCTAGAGTCGTGTATAGCCGCCACCTTTCGAGCCATTCTTCTTTTGTCTAGGCGCATGATCGCCAACTTTCTTCTATATTTATCCGGTGATATTGATTTGAATTTCTCCTCCCATTCATCGTTATGTCCTATTATCGCAGCGCCTTTGATTGTCTGCCTAATAGCTACAGCAGTATCATCGCTTCTCTCAAAGTTCATTTGAACTTTGTTGAGTGCTTCGAGTGCATTCGTCATTTCTGGTGTCTCGTCTAGAAGTCCTTCTTTGATTTGACGCTGGGCAACTTGAACGCATTGTTCGATAAACAAAAGGTAGTAGGTGTACGATTTAACAAAATTGAAATCTATACTGCTTCCTTCGGCAATAAATTCTTGCTCGATTTTTTCAGCCATCATCATGAACAGTGAGTCGTCATAGTTGTCGGAAGATAGTCGAATAGACCCTAGAATTGGTAATGTTCGAAGTATAAACTCTGTACCGTAAGTTCTAAGAGCAGAGATTATTAATCCCTCGAGGATACCGTGATTCGCAGGTGTTAACTGCCTATCGTATGGTACTTCGAACCTGCACTCTGGTTCTTGAGATAATCTCTTGTCGATAGGTAAGGATCCTTCGATCTTTTTTGCTCTTCTTGCGATGTCGTTAATTTGTAAAAAACCATTATCAACATCATCGCAAACTTCCATCTCAGGTAAGAAAGCTTTTACCATACCTAACCAACCGCCATAGCTTGCTGGTTCGATATATATCTTGGGAAACAGGTATGAGCCTCCGTGGATAGCTGGATCAAGAAAGTGTACTCTCGGATGTTCAGTGGCTGATTTTCCAAGAATCTTTTCTGCTGGAAGCTTGGTGTATACCCAAGTTAGCATGCGGTCTGGGTCTGCTTCGGGGTTGACGTATAACATGTCCTTGAAAGTTACCTTTTGCCCATCGTCCGCTCCAAAACTAAAGCCGAGCGGAGTATCTCCGTTTGTTTTTTGAGTGATAGTTTTCTTAACAAAGTTCAATGTCTCCAAGTTCCAAGAGTCAGTAACTTTTTCTAGTTTGCCCAACATTGAGTTGCCTATATTATTGTTAGCCTTTTTCATCAAAAAGTTTCGGAACAGAATAGTCTCAACGTTAAAGTATTCTTCGAAAATACTGTAATCGATTTCGTTCGTCATATCTTGAACAGAAAAATCCTTTACTCTAAATCGACTTGAGTTAGGGCTCACAATGCCGCCGAATCTAGATCCTTCAAGTCCAAGTTTTTTCTTTTCTTTCCTAGATATTCTTCTGTGGAAAGTTTCGCCAACCTTTACGAGATGAGTTGGGTTGGGTCTAGGGAGAACACGATAGACAAGCTTGCTTTCGTAATCAGTCTCCTCTTCAGAGTCTTTGAAATTCATAACAATGGTATTCTTAGCCTTCGAGTCGTATTGGAGGTTCATATTCTTCATTTTTTGAAGCATTCTACCTCCAACAGTTTCAGGGAATTCTCCGGTCATCTTATCTAGATCATAAGGAAATCCACCTAAGACAGGGACGTCGACTTGGAAAGGAAAATTATCTTTTCGTCTTTCGAGCATCTCTTCGTTGTCAACATAGTTTGGTCGGATGAATGGTTGCCCTGCTCTTCTTTCGTGCTTGTTGAGTCGGAATCCGTAAGTGTCCACAAGAATATTGTTGAGGATTGAGTTCCTACCTTCGATAAGGTCCGACATAAACTTCTTCTCGATTGTTTTGAAAAAGTCATTTAGCATATCAAGTTTTTCAGCGGCGAGATCTTCGTCTTCCAAAATAATAGCAGATGGATTCGTTTCGCAGTCAGGCTCTCCTTGGTTCAAAAGGTCATCCAGCGCTTCCGCTAGTAGCCCTTCAGGGCCTTTTTGAAGCATATTAGATACAGTACCTAGGTCATCTAGTGCACGATCGTTGGCTTTGTCTATGAGCTCTTGAGCGATATCTTCATCTAGACCACTGCTAAGATAGATTGCTTTTCTATCACTGTTCCACTTGTTCAACTCCTCTTGAGTCAGACAGATCGCATCGAATACTGGACTCTCGGGTACCTGAGAAGCTTGTTCTTTTAAAAATGCTCGTAGTTCTGGTGGTATGAATTTTTGCATTGAGCCAAAGCAATCTCGGATATCTGCTGGGTCTCCAAGTACTGGAGATAAGGCAGGACATCTTGAGTTTACCAATTGGGATACCTTCGTCACAACAACTCCATCCATATTGGACGGTGTGTTCGTCAGTAATCCAATAATCTCTTGCTTGGACATGGCGGCATTTAAAGTTTGAAACAAGCAGTCATAAGCAGAAGTATCTGGGGCTTGTAATCCGGAGCCGCCTTTCCCTAAAGCATTGTTAAATAAATTTTCTTTGATCTTATCGAGGTCTGCATCCGCATTCGGGCAAAATGCGTCTTTTACCGCTTCATCAAGACCATTGTGGTCACCAGTCAATAGAGCTGCCGAGAGTTGACCTGCGGCGTTAATACTCTTACAGAGAGCGTCATCGACTGTCTGAATTAGTTTTAAGATCATCTGGGTCAATATCTTAGTCAGTACAGTCTCGAGTTTGTCAATAAATTTATTTCTTATTATTGTTAAGAAGTCTTTTCTCCAAGGTTTGAGATCTCTGATGTTAAATTTTCTCATTGCACTTGGGAAACCTAAGGCAGTGTTTCCGTCGCTACATGGGTCAAAAGATAGCGTTGAGAGAAAAGATTTGATCGGAGGATTGTGGAGACCCTGAAATGAGCATGTAACTTGATTGAGGTATCTTTGAACCAATTGTCCGCCGGGAAATCTATCTAGGTGAGACATCAGCTCATCTACTCCAAGAACATCCATCATGTTTTCAATGTACATGTCCACCAGTGCAGACTGTATGTCTCCGAGAGCGGTGCCCAAAGTACCTTGTGCATTTGTTTGAGCAGCAATCAACTCTTCTTGTCTCTCCGGAGGCAATTTTGAAAAATCTTCTTCTTGGAATTCTTTGAGTTGATTTTGGATGTCGTTACGCGCTACTTCTAGCTGTTTTATCTCGAGATTTATTTGAGATCTTTGTTCATCTAGAGATTGAATTTCCGATGAAGATAGTGCCTCAGAAGTAGGTGCGCTAACGGCATCTTCAAATGCTGTTGATTCGAATTGTCTATCGGCAATATCTAATTCTATTTTTGCTAAGTCTTCTTTCAGTCTTGTTTTTAGTGGTCCAATGTTGCTATTTATCCCTCCAGCTGATAGATGTTTCAAATAGGGGTTTGAATCTTGAGATGATCCACCAGAAAAACCAGCTTCCCAAGGCATCGGCATATCTGCCCACTTTTGGCTTGCCATTTCTCGGAGCTCTGCTTGTTTTGCTGGTGGTAGCCCTTGGACGAAGAAACCCATCACATCGATATCCATTGCCTCTAGTGCTGCTTGGACAATCTTTTTGAAGGCCGCCTCCTGTGTTACTCCTGAGAACAAACACTGGATAGCATTGATCGTCAAAGCTTTTACATTACAAAGTGTTAACCTTTTTAACAAATCTTCCGGTGCTGATTTGGCTGTTTGATTTGCTTTCGGCGAAGTAATTTCTCCCGTGGTCATGAAAGTTTCTATATCTACGAGTTGCGCTAGTATGCCATCTTGATACTTTAGTTCTTCAAGGGCTAGCTTCTTTGCTTCTTTAAAGTATGGATTTCCCAATTCTCGATTAGCTTTACGGGCTTGTTTGGCTAAGTTTCTCTTGTTTTGTTTTTTCGTTTTTTTCGATGGAGATTCTGCATCTAGTTCATTTTCTAGACCAACAAGGGCGTCTCTTAAAGATTCTATTTCTGAAGGCAGTTTGTCTAGTTTTTTCTGAAGTCTCTGAGAATTACGGGCTGCTTCATCCCGCTGGTTTTTATATTTTCTTAGTGTTTTGTTGTCTGAAGCGCCAGATGATATGAATTCATTGAACATTTCTCTTTGGGCTTCAAATTCAGCTAGTTCCGATTCCATTAATTGTTGGTTCTGTAATAAAGATTCTAGTTCCGATTCTTTTTTAATTATAATGTTTATTACAGTTTCGACAGGATCGTTATTTGCTGATTTTCTCGCATCAAGACCTGGAGTAAATGTTTCTTGTTTAAAATATTTCTTTTCAATCTCTGATTCAGCCAACAAGTCTTTGCACGACTCTTTGGAGTTAAACTCGTACGCAATGGCTTGCACCAAAGACAGTGCTTCGTTTAAAACGTAATCTCTTAGTTCTCCTCCGAACTCTTCAATGTTGTTGGCTACACACTCTCCAAGAGTATCAGTTACGGACTCTTCATTAAGAACTCCATAGTCAACCACCAAAAGCGGGAAAGTAAACTTAACTAAGAAATCAAGCCAAGGGTAAGACTGCCTAGCTTTGAGTGCAGTGTCAATTTCTTTTATCTTTGCGATGTAATTCATAACCGTTGGCTTATTGCTATATTTTTTTGCAAACTTGCTATTTCGGCCGCATATTCTTTGATAATCACAACCATCAATTTTTGCTTCAATTCGCTTGATCTTATATGGATTTCCGTTCTCACCAGTCATAAAAGTTATGCGAAGTTTGTCTGCATTCTTTACTATCACCGATGGAGTGTTAGATCGAATATTCCACCTCTTCTTTTTGGGCTTCATTTCGCTATTTGCTTCTGCCTTCAAATCTTCGTAAAAGGTCGATATTTTACTAGAGAAAGATGATGCATAATAGTCACTACCGCTTTCTTTAAATTTCAAGAAGCCATCTTGAGTCTGGTAGAAATGTGATTGGTACGTAGAGTACGCTTTGAGAGCGGACTTTAATCTAATAATTTGACCAAAGAATTGTCTGATGTCTATTTCTACTTCATTTTTCGTAGCCTCTGCTGACTGTTGTATTTCCTGGCCAGTTGGATTGTCTGGTACAGAATCTAAAATGAACGCTGGTATGGCTACCAAAACCTTCAATAAACCTTGCATAGGTTCGATATCGAAATCAATCACTCTAGCGTAAAGTTCTAGAGCAAAAGGGTTCTTAATTTCATTAGATATACTTTGAAGAACAAACTGCGTAAATGAGATAGGTTCTTCAGGGTTAAATTCCAATGGCCCTGATTTTGTCAAAAGATCAGGACAATCTTTTGGCTTCGCGATAGGGTCATCTCTTAAGTCCATAAAGATCCCATCAAAGTTATCATATTTTTGCAACAGTTCGTTCGGTGTCCTACCAGCAACGGCTGGTCCATCATGAGATGCACAGATAATTTGCTGAGCTATTAGTTTATCGGTGTCCTGCAACATCAATCGAATAGCAGGTTGCACAAAAGATCTGAACAAGTGTTCTCGAGTTGGATACTTTGAAGACCCTACGGCATTTTGGAAGTCGGTTCCCTCAAAATATTGCCCTTCATTGTTTAATGTTACGCAAATTTTATACTCACAGTCAGACTCATCCAGATATGTCTCTTCAAGCATCTGTCTCCAATCGGGAGCTATGAATGATTTGTTGGGGGTGCATGCAGGGCAAAACTTCTTAAGAGATAGGTCATCCGGTGCACCATCGCAGACCTTTGATTGAAATTGTTCAAAATTATTAGACATTTTACTTTCCTATAAAAACTGTATTACTCAGAATGTTGTCCTCTGGAGTTCCTTTTAGTGATCCAGATTTTGTGCCCAAGTACTGCCTTGTTGTTTTTGCCTTGTGAAGTTCTTCGATGAGAGAGTCAAGTTTCTGATCGAACAAATTCTTAATTCCAGCGTTCCCTTTTGTAGCTGCAGACGCTGAAGGTGTAGATGGGCCCGCTCCTGCTACAATATGAACATGTCCTGCTAGGGCTACCTTATATAATGCTACATCCGTTTCAAGCTTGTCTACTTTCGCGGCAAGTGTGTTTACATAATCATTGACTTCATAAAGGTATTTGACCAAGTTTGCGCCGCGAACAGCAGGTTGATATTCATCTTCAGTGATTGATCCAATTTCAATTTTTGCATTGACTTGCTTCGATCCAGTGACTAGTCGCTCTCCGCCTTGAAACTTGCCTAGGCCCGCAAGGATCCTGACCCTCTCTCTACCTATGACCAATGTGTGATCAGATTTAATTCCAATTCCTGATTTTAAATTATCTGATATAGCAGTTAGTGGGTCCGTATTTTCTGTTCCGAAATAGTGATTTATATTTCCTCGCTCAGTCAAATATATTCTTGCTCCATCTTCAGCAAAATTTGCTCTAGATTTTGTATCTGAGGTTCGGATGAGTTTAGATGCAGAAAGTTGACCAGCAACGATATCAATGGCTTCGCATTTTGTACCACCAGCTCCCCCTAGACCGGTCGATCTGGAGCCATAGTTGTCTTTTGTTAAAACAATCCGAGCACCGGCGTCATATCCGAGTACTGATTTTCGAGAAATGACTTTTTCGCAACCAGCAGCCTTCACAAACAACGGTAATTCTTCGTCATCATCGGTCAAAAATAGGCCGCTCCTAGGAGGAAGTCTCTCCATTTTAATAGCCATTCGATCTTCGAGATCTTTTCTATTTTTATGAACCAGTGCATTATACGCCGATTTCATTCTTACATGTATTCTTTTTGTCATTCTCCAGGTCCTCCCTTTGAAGTTAGCGAGAAGTGTATATGTTCTGGTGATGGTGGTTTAGAATTTTCATTTTCTCTAGCATTCTCTAGTTGGTATTTCCTGATGTGACCTGCTGCTTTCAAATCTTTTAGGGAACTCAGTATGGATTGCACATCAGACCATTCGAGATCGTTTGTTCTTAGATCAATAGCTCCGGATTCCATGTGGTTCGATATGTATATTCCGGCGTTGTACTGTTCTGTTAATTTTGTTATTAACCTACTCTTCAATCCAGCAACATCTGTTGACCAATCTTTTTCTGCTATGATTGCTTGGACTTCTCTGCCCTGATTGGTTCGATACATGGTGGTCCATTTTTTAAATTCTATATAGCTTTGTGAGTCGCCTTGTGAAATTCTGCCGGACATCATAGCATTGACTTGGGCCGTGGGGCCTCGGAACATACTTGTAACCGTAATAGACGTTTGGGAATATCCTGAGCCCGTTAACTTTTCAGACAGGACCGGTAAAAAATCTTTGTAAGGAAACCTTTTGGACTGGTTGATCAGTGATGATCTATTGTTCTTGAATTTAATCTCAACCGTTGATCCCGGTATTCTAGGGTTTAAGCCTAGTAGGTTTTTTATACCAGATTTAAAGGCATCGGACGGGCCTCCGGTAACTTTGCCGAGTTTTGGGTTGAATGAAAATGCAGATGCTTGAACTAGGGATAAAAGTTGTATTGTTTGATCTTTTATTGTACAGCTCCATATTGACCCATTCGTTAAATTTTGTACATCGGAATGATCAATCCTAATATATCCCTCTTGACATTGGTTGATTGCTGTTTGGTATTCAATTCTACTTTTGGCGTCTAGAGGATTGTTCAAACCAGCGTGGTAGAAATTTTGATCAAACACTCTACATTTTAAAATGTTCGTCGTTCCTGTTGTGGGGCTTTGGGTAGTGGTCGTTGAAGATGCAACGTTAGACCTTGCAGTCCTCACGACCTCTTCTGTTATGTGATCTATAAACACATAGGCATCAAATGGATCGGGAAATTGTTGTTGATTTCTAGTTTTAAACTCCGACTCCATCCTGAGGGCTAGGCGATCTTCGGGTCTTAATAATTGATTTTGTGATTTAATTGTCATCTTTAGTGTTTTCCGAATCTTGAATTTCGTCAAATATTTGAGCAAAATCTTTATCGGTCAACTCTTCTGTCTTCTCATTCTTTGATAACAGCCCGCATATCTTTACAAGTTGTTCATTTGACCTCTGAAGCGTCTCTACGTACTTCGCAAGGGTTTGGCCTATGTCCCTATGTCGCGACATGTCTTGGGCCAAATATCGCATCGCATCATCAAGGAGTTCGCGAGTTGTTTCACGATCTTCCCTGATGTTGGTGATTGCTTCATCTATAATATCTTTGCTGCTCATGGTAATAATTAGTTCTACTTTAAATTTCGCCGTTGTCCCAATCTTTTCTAAAGTTTTTATAACGGGACCTCATTTTATTAAGTTGGACGACGATTTGCTTTGTGTTCATTCCTGTGAGCTCTCGGAGGTACAAGTAGATTGCTTTCTTATTGAATATCTCAATGTCTTCTGCAGAGTCAAACAATACCATTACTGCATCATAGACTTTCTTCTCAGATTCTTTTTGAAAGTCTGGTCTCCATGATTCCATTTCGCTCTTCAGGTTCGCTATAAGCTCTTTGCGCATTGTCTTGTCTTGGTATGATTCGCCTTTGTCAAGAAGGTCTCTTTCAACGTTGTAATCGACGGAATCATAAGACACTTCTCTTTCGAGTCGCTTCTTGTTTTTCTTGACCTTGTGTATAAACCAGTTTTTTGTAACAACTGAGAAATATGAGAATGCTTTATGACCTTTGTTTGGGTCAAACTTTGCTAAGATGGTCACGAGCCATCCTTTGCATTCTTCACGAAGGTCGTCGATATCTGGTAATGTTGTGAAACGATAAGTGAAAACAATCTTATCAACCATCTGCGAGAAGGCTGGTTGAATTAGAGAGCCATAGAGCTTCTCTTTTGTTTTCATATCGTCTGTCGAACAGTATTTAACTATCGCGTCTTCGTGTACCTGCGTAAAGTACATGTTTTTCTTTTTCGCTGATCTCTTCCTCGGCATTTTCTTCCTCTTGTGTTTCATATTCAATTGGGTCCGTTATCGATATAACTTCTCCATATTGCTCTTCTAATAGTGTTCTGACTGCATTGGTGTGAGTCATCAAGGCCTGCAACGTCTCGTCTCCATAGAAAGCATCAAGTTCATAGACTTTCTTTAGGTGAGTCCGATAGTTCTCGACAATTTCCACAAGATCTCCGATGTTATCAGAAACGATTGCAAGATCTTTTGATTGCCAACTCGCAAGGCGAATCAGAACTACGTTCACCAATACGGATACACCTAAACAGGCTCCAAGTATTATACTAGTCATCAGGTAACTCCACTCTCTTTTTTCGCTCTTCCTTTAGAACAGCTCTATTTTCCTCTATGGCGCGTTTTACTTCGTCGCCTACCTTACCACCCTTCGTGCTTTGCTTGCGAGCCACATGAGGCATTTGAGGCACCTTACGTATCTTGTTTGACTTGCAAAACCCGCACGTAAAGTGTTCATCGTTCATTCCATGAACAACATCAAATACCTCAGTACATTCTAGACACTTGTAGGTGTATCTAGGCATCTTTGTCGACCTTGATGGAGTCTTTGACTTCAAACGATGGTGGGTTCATTACCACCAACTGTCCTGCGTCATCAACTTGGATTTGGAAGCTTTGAAGTACCGGCGTAATATCCGACTGTTCTAACAAAGACTTTTGAAGAGCCATCATGATTGCTCCAACGGCTTGATTTGATAATTTGTGATCCATAATAATCTCCTATTAATATTACCCTTATTATAGCACCGATTAGAGGGTAAGTCAAGTCTTTTTTTTATTTTTTTTTGAAATAGCCCCAGAAATCCGCTCCCAGTTTCTGTCTTCTCTAATTTCGAGATTCTTTTCCCATGCTGCTTGTTGGATTTTTGGGTCTAAATCTAAAGACCTGCAATAGTCATTGAATGCTTGGACGTCCTTTGGAAAACACTTGCCTCCGTAGCCTAGATGGCCGTCAGGACCGGGCACCATTGTGTGCATGGGGTTGACCCAACCTGAGGACATTAGACCGTCTAGAGAGTCATCCCAGTTGACTCCAGCTTCCATGGCGACTTGATGAAACTCATTCATTAGAGATACTTTGGCGGCGAAGAAACAGTTGCAAAAATATTTTATAAAACATGCAGTCTTGGCGTCCGTCTTTATGTAATGACAAGTTGGAAAGACTTTTTTGTAGAGAGTCTCAAGCAAATCATTGGACTCGGACCTTTCGCTTCCGAGAACGATCCTCTTTTGGTTCTTGAAGTCTTCCACAGCAGTACGCTCCGTCAGAAACTCCGGATTAAAAACAAAGTAGTGATCTGGGAATATTTGTATTAGTTCTTCGCCGGCCTTAGGCGTAATCGTGGATTTAATGACGAGAGTCTTTTCTGTTGGGATATTGACTATGCAATTCATCAACGGGTTCAAGTTGAACGTACCATCGTCAAAGACTGGTGTGGGTAAACAGAGAAATAGTACGTCATTGGTAACGCAGTCTTCAAATGAGTCCTTGCTCTTTGATGGGTCGATGTCGAACACTTTTATGTCGAAGTGATCCTTCATCCCTTCAAATAGAGCGTTGCCGACGAAACCGTTTCCTAATATAGAAATCACTTTGTAGCTCGCAATCCGAGATTTATTTTCCCGTGGAGCCTGTTTGCACGTGAGTTTTGTACTTTTACAACTTCTGTGAATCCGGCTTTTTTTAAACAAAAAGTTAAGTATTTTTGATCAAAACAGGACTTGTGATAGTTTGATAGTGTTGGACCGTAACTAATAAGTCTAGACGCAAACCATTTCACGCTATGTTCTTGATTATCGAATTTTAGCCAGTCGTCTCCAGAATTGCCGTTCATATAGCACTCAACTAAGTATCCCAAATCAGGCACATGAATTTCTATAGTTGCTCCATCTTTTAATACCCTATATGCCTCAGATAGAGCATAGTCTACCTGAAACCAAGGAACATGCTCCAAACAATGACTAGCATATAACATATCTACGGACTTGTCCATCAGAGGGAGAGGGTCGGCGCCCCATGATGCAACATGATCAACAACACCTTCTCTTTCAAAATCTCCAATTGTTACCCATTCTTTAGAGATCTTTCCAAAGCCCGGCCCTATTTCAACTTTTACAATCGACATCGTTAAACTCCTAATTTTGAATATAATCTATTATTTTCTATGCAATAAACATCCTTTCCCGTCAATTCAAATATTTTTTCTGCTTGCCATAAGCTACTTTCTACGAACAATACGGCGTCGCTCGAGCTATAGTGTTTTGCTTTATATACACCTGCGTTGGATCGTAATCTTCTTTCGACAGCTGTAGGGAAGTTTTGCATTATTAGTTTCCCATATTTAACCTTATTTTTACTGAGCCATTCTTCGGTGATGGAGCGCCATCGCTCGATTCTGTTGGTGCAAATGCTGTGTATGGGATACTTTGTTAAAAATAAATGAGGAAGGATTCTTATTTCATTTTCATAACTTTCACCGTCATCATCGTAAACCCTGGGATCTATGCACAGTACACCATCCATATCAAACATTACCTTAGAAGTGTTTAAGTTATTGAACATGTTCCACTCGAACATCCTAGGTCCGTCTATAATGCTGGAATAGAAATCTAACAAATTAGAAGAATTAGATCTAGCTATTACAGCAGCTGTAAGCTTTTCATATTTTTCATATTTTTTAGCCTCAGAAATCATAGCCCTTCCGCTGCTTATTGAATCATCAATTATAAGAACCTTTTTTACAATGGAAGGGTTGCTTATTCTTTCTCCGCCATAACAAACACCATCGACCATTATAGGTACGTTTAGTTTCTGAGCTATTTTGAATGCAGGAATCATCCCGCTACGTAAAACTGGTACTACTGCATCTATTTTTTGATATGATTTCAATATTTTCATTGTAAGATCGTCTATCATGCGATCAAATTTTTTATAACTTACAAATTTCATATTTTCCTCTCTTAATAAGTTGTGAAACAGGTCAATTGCGTCAGCCTTCTTTTGTCTCATCTTGTCGATGAGGTCTCTACCGTTTAGCGAATACCAGTCTTCATAGCATGCACCGATGAGGGAGCGGTTTGTAAAAACCT
>Ga0209535_1000932_pt1 | contig 20279 bp, 32 predicted proteins | sample LinPmetageLP28_FD_184041 | JGI IMG/M metagenome (GOLD analysis project Ga0209535, IMG submission 184041) | Marine viral communities from the Pacific Ocean - LP-28 (SPAdes) (version 2) | ecosystem: Environmental > Aquatic > Marine > Oceanic | place: Pacific Ocean | collected 2009-08-22
ACATACTACTAAGTAAATCTTTTAAATTCTTCTTCTGCTCTTGGAGCTCTTTGCGTCTTTCCTCTAAGGCCTCTATACGATAAGAGACTGTCCTAGACTCCTCCCGGATTAGGTTGATGCGAGTTTGTATTCGTTCTATGCTTCTGTCCTTGGGTTCCATAATTTTACTTTCTTTGATTTGTTAACTGGCAAGTAGCCTATAGCTTTGCCGGACCAGTTTGGTTTATTAAATTCTGTGCTGTTTGGTAAGTCTTTGATTATCCAATCAAAAGGAAATTTATCCTTTGTCATTTTCGTTATGTTATAAACATAAGCTTTACCACCGACCTCTGTCAAGAAAAGAAAGTCCTTACTTTTAGCTTCGGACAAGTCCATATTGCTGTCGTACTTAATCATCTCTATGAACCACGGGTCATAGAACTTTGATCTGCACTTAACTTCTATTATGTACTGATTGCACTCGAAATCAAAAGGACTGTATTGGTCCTTGGGTTCAACTAATTTACCTAGCTGGGGGTAAACCCTTTCAAGGGCTCTGGCTACTGCTCTTTCTTTTTCTTTCATAAAGTGATGACATAGGCGGCGAAAGGGAAATGATAGACCCACCACCGTCTTAATAGGAGGACTACCTATGTCAAAAAAAATCATACGAACAAACCCTTGTGATTATAGAACTTGAACTTGCCCTTAACATCACGTTCACCCTCTCGGTTCTTTGCGATGTTGTACTTCAATCTAATGTAAGATCCTTGTCCGTCAACTGCTTTTGAGTATTCCATATCACTTTCTTCTGGCCACATAAGAATGATAACGTCCGCATCGTTCTCAATATCCCCGGAATCCTTCAAGTCATAGATGGCTAGACCACCCTCTCGGCGAGCTCCCTCTCTGTTTACTTGACTGAGTAGTAGTACACCTACGTTTAACTCAAGGGCTAACTGTTTGATAGTGTGCGATATGTCAGCGACTGCATCGTTCTTGGACATAGTCTTGTTAGCGAATGGAATCAGTTGTAAATAATCTATAACTAGTAGCTTAACCTTGTGCCTACGAACCATTGTCCTAGCGTGCGAACATAGCTCCCCAATGTTTTTGATGGAGTGAATACTGTACATAGGCATATCCTTAATTGCTTCACATCCTTTACGAACGGACTCCATATCGGACTCCTTCGCTACGCGGTCTTTAATACGCTTTAAATTGATTCCGGACTTGAGGGTAATGATTCTCTTAGCTACTTGCTTTTGGGGCATCTCTAGGCTAAATATACCGCATCCTACACCACCTAGGACAGAGGCTCTAGTCGCTATGTTCAAGGCAAGTTGGGACTTACCGCAAGATGTAGGTGCCGAAATGACAACGACCTCACCAGCTCCGATACCTCCGTTGCCTAGCTTCTCATCCAAGTGGGGAATGAAAGTCTTTACTACATCCTCCTTGTACTCTCCGTTCATTTGATCCTCGAACTCTGATAGCAGTTCTTCTACAGACCCGGATAGGCTCATATCAGTCTTGCCGCCGGCATCTAAATCAAGGAGCTTCTTCTCTATGCTTCCGCGGATTGAGTCCGGTGATTCACTCTCGTCCTCGGCTTGTTCAATACCGACCTTGAAAGCACGTATCATATTACGTAGGCTGGACTTGTCCTTGACTAAGTTTACTAGATGGACTGCTTCTACACTAGAAGTTACCTTGTCCATCAGTGTCATAACCATCTCCATTCCACCAACCTCATCAAAGGCGGAGGAGCTTTTCAACTCCTCTACCAATGAGATTTCTGATAATGGTTGGCCTCTTTGTGCAATAGAACTAATGCACTTAAAAGTTAAATTATGTTTATAGAGGTAGAAATCCTCTGGCTGTATTCTATGAGAAATGCTGTCAAAGAAATCACTTCGATCTCCTTCTAGACAACAAGCAAGTATTCGCTCTTCAGCATCTACATTCTGTGGTATCTTTGTTTCGTTCTCGATCATCATTTATTTGTTCTTTCATAGCTTTAAGGCACTGTCCTAAGTACCGCAAGCTATCTCTTCTATCATTTAGATTTAATTCTTCTCTGTCATTAACTTTGCTGTGTAAGTACACAGCAAGGTCAACGCCGTCTGTTAGTTGATCGATTAGTTTAGTAGTCATAGGTTACTAATATAGCATCCTCGTCTAATCAAATCGTTGTATATCATCCAACTCTTTTGGTAACTTATTCTTGGATATAGCTTTAAGTGTCCACATCCAACAAGCGATATTCCAAAGCACTGCTCCGAAGTGATCCTCGGACATATCTCCATCTCTGCACTGCATAAGATGTCGATAAGTTGCGTCACAATACCGCGAGGTAGGGATACCCTTTCTCCAGTTATCTGGGCCGTACTTAGTCGCTCCGTCCTCGAAGCGTTTAGCCATAGCCATAATAGCACAAGTGGGTATCATACTAGGCAATCCCTTGCCTTGCATTGAATCGCGAACTGCCCCCGTATCGAAGGCAGTTCTTGATCCCGTATCCGGTAATCCAGCCATTAAAACGGTGCTGAATCGGTGGATGCTGATGATGCTGGGGCTTTACCTTCTTGCTTCTCAGAGACTGAGATTGAGAAGTATTTCCCGGCTTTCTCGCTTGTCTTTAACCAAGCTGATAATTGATAGTCCTTACCATCAACGTTGATTGGGCCACGAAAGTCTGGTTGACGATCGTTTTGCTTTTCGTTTTTGAATAGTGCCCCTCTGTTATTATTATCGTAGTCTGTCATAATTATATTAAGTCCGCGAAGGCATCAGTTTTTTGTACTGCCTTGCTAGTTTTTGGTTTAGTTTTGGTTATTTCTTTATAAGATTTTATTTCTGCTGACTTGCCGTGGTTGTTGGTAGCGTCAGCGTCTTTAGTATCGTCAATAGCGAATAGTCCATTGAGGGCGTACTTACGAGCGTAAGAACTAGCAGACCCGGTGATCTGTGCATCGTCCATACCCTTTTTAGTCTCGGCTTCTCTGGCGAATGCTGATGTCTCTCCGATTATGCCCGCCTCTGTACCATCACAAGATAGCATTGCAGTTGCTTGAACATAAACCCGACCTCCGACCTCTACCATATCGTCAGATATAGTTAAGTCACACTCGTATTTTTTTAGTAGAGGCTTGATAGCTTCTAGAATATCTTCGGCGGATCTGTATTTGTATCCTCCGAACTTATTGGTTTGGCCCTTAGGGGCTTTGAGTTCTGTCTGTATTTTGGACAGTATGTTTTTTTCTTTATTCATTGTTTTATTAGTTTCTTATATAGATTTGTTCGCTCTTTAGAATTGGTACATTCCGAGATCTGTTGCCTATTAACTCCGAGTTTCTTAAGTATGTCAAGCTGAATCTCTTTATTAAATGAATTAAATCTTTTCCACAGTTGGCGGAATCCTTGTGGGTGTAAGGTGCCAGTGTCCTCCCTCTCGAGATACGAAGCCATATTACGGAGTATTCTAGGTAGGGTAGTAGCCTTAGCGACACGAGAAAGCCTCTTAAAGGCGTTTTCTATCCTTCCAAGTAGTGCATTACCCTCAGAGGATACGACCCCCCTCACAAGCCCGCTGGTGTGATCGTGGTCTACTACCCAGTTCTCTGTTTTGTAACCTAAAAGTGGGCATTCTTTTGGCTCATTGTCCTTCCGCCATTTGGCGAGTTTACTTTGTGGTAGGTACTTCATTAATAATGTTCGGTTAATCTATGGCAGTTAGCACATAAGAGTGTACATTTCTCTAATTCTTTTATGATTATTTCCTTTGAATAACTCTTCAGTTCCGAGATGTTTTTAAATTTACTATCGGGGTTAATGTGGTGGCAGTCAAACTGTGCGAAGCTTCCAACATATCCGCACCGGTCGCATCTAAATACTTTATAGTATTCTTTGATAATAGCTTTATACCTTTCGTACTTTCGTTTATTTAAACACCTCTTGCAGTGGCTCTTGTGTTTGAGCGTTCCTTTTGGGGTGTATCCGTTCTCGTAAAAATCACTCATCGGTAATTCTTCTGAACAAGTAAGGCAGTTTCTAGTTATCGATTTCATTAACTTCAAGTATCTGTATCGTAGCTCCCTTCTTGTTTAGTGTAATTCCGTCCTTGTTGGGTTTCTTAGGTGCTAAGTATTTGATGGCTTGTGCCTCGTCCCTAGCCCACTTAAGTGCGTAACCCCGGTATTCCGGGGGCATATCAAAGTGCCTATATATAATCTCGTATTGGTTCATACAATCCTATTGATTAATGTATGAAAGGCTTTGGCTGCAGTTTGTGGGACTACTCCATTTCCGAGAAGTCGCAGTCTGTCCACCCTACTGGAAGACCCATCAGTTGCTCCACCCAGCTTGGGTTCAACTTTAACAACCCTTGGCTCTTCCCATTCGTGTTGCTCTTCATTAGGTCTTGCTGGGTATTTTCCCCGGCTGCATCCGGTAAAAGATTCCGAGGTTTTTCCTCTTGGTTCTTCTTTGGATAAGCACCCTTCCAATCCCTCGATGTCGGTGTCGGAAAGTTGTGCATCCCTTGAACTTGTTCCCCTAAGTTGTGCTTGCCCCGGTCTTCCATTTTCGCTCGACTGTCTTGTTCCTTCGGAGTTCCCCAGTTCTTCGGATTTACTACTTCCTCTCGGAGGTTCTTGCAACCACCCTTCTTCTTTGCTTCCGCTAACTTTTCGGGACTCCTTGCTGGTAGGTTGTCCATTGTTGATGGAGTTGCCCAATTCTTCTCGTGGTGTATTACTGCATCCCTCAGTTTCGCTCCGTACTTCGTTCCGTTCTCCCTCGTTGCCGAGAATCCCTTCTCGTTCATCTCTACATTCTTCGCTACTCCCCCCTCTACGCAGCCCGCTACTGAAGCTGTTGGCCAACCCAAGGATGTAGACTCTTTTTCTCTGATGTGGGAAGCCGACTTCACCCGCTGAGAATATTCCCGCCGTTGCTCTATAACCCAACTCTTCCAATGTTCGGAGGACATATTGGAGAACCGGTTCGCCGTCTTGAGTGCAGCAACTGAGGATTCCTTCAACGTTTTCGAGGAAAACAATTCTAGGTTGGCACTCTCTGATGCCTTCGGCGATGTATGGGAATAGATGCCTTGGGTCCTCGGTAGCTTTTCTAGATCCCGCTTGAGAGAACGGCTGGCAAGGGAATCCTCCAGATATGATGTCCACTTGTCCTCGAAACTTTCTGTAAGGGAAGGTCTTAAGGTTCGTGTATATAGGTGCTTGATGAAGCTTCCCCGTTTCCATCTTGTTCGCCAAGTTCGCAATAGCGAAGGCTTCGATCTCCACATAAGCGATTTCTCTGACATTTGGCAGAACTTCTCTAAGTCCTCTTCCGATTCCTTCGTACCCAGTGCAGAGACTGAGGTGATTGATTGTATTTGTTTTGTTAGTATCCACATTGTTCATTTCTTTTTGGGTTTAAGCATTCTCTCTTGCCAATATACTTTGGCCGAAAGCTTTGCACATTCTAGGTAGTGATTAAATTCGTTATCGCTCCAAGTCTTGTGATAGTGTTCAGCGGTGTTGGTGTCAATACAAACTGATATAATTTTTGGATTGTAATTTAATTTCAATTTTTTAGCTAGCATTACACTCTCGATTGCTAACTGCTTGCAGTCCTTGCCGTAGAACTTACCCTTGCCGTCGCAGCTTCGACACTTGTAATCCGCGAGAAAAACCTTCTCGTCCTTATCTAGACCGATAAAGTCCACACTTCCAGCAATCTTAAATCTTGAGTCCGATATAATGTATTCGCAGTCAATGACTTGCACACCGCTATCGTTGACCCAATCAATGAATGGTTTCGCCCAATCATCAAAGGCCGTAGCGTCCCCCTCTCCCATCATTAGCCAATCCTCAATCCTTTTGTGAACGGCCGTCCCAAACTCTGAGCTTGGTATCATATTCCCCGTAAATGGGTGCGGTCTAAATCCGTAGACCATATCCTTTAGTTTAGTATAGTGCAAATCGGTATGCTCCCTAGCTAACTCGACTAGCTTCCTAGGCTGGTAAACGGAATCTAGGAAATCATCTTTAACAATTCCTAGCACTGTCGTAACGGACGGATAGGCTCGCCCCATTTTGCGTGCTTGTGGAGCGGTTGTAATGTCCTCCAAGAACTGTGGCTTCTTAGCTGATGTATAGAAGTGGCTCATTTCTTTTCCTCCTTCTTTTTCTTTCTTGTCTTGCTCCAATCAATAGAATCATAGTTTGCGTCATACTTCTTTTGATCGTAGCCTTTTTTCGGTTCCATTCCTTTTCCCATATTTATTAAGGTATCCTATCCCATTTTCTTAGTTCGCCGCAGTCCTTATCTTTTATCAGTCCCAGCAATCTAAAGGTATCAACGGCCTCTTTACCTTCTCTCATTGTCTTGCGGTTCTTCTCAGCTTTCTCAAATACCTCTTCAAAGGCATCTAGTGATCGCGTGCTTTTATGCTCATCGGCTTCTTGTTTATACATACTTATTATAGTTCCTCCATATCCATTATGGGTTCAATAAGATCCCTTATGATTGTCTTAGGCTCTTCGTAATGCATTTGGCATAGGATCAAATCCCCCTTGTATGCTTCAACAATTACGACTTCGTTGTATTCGTTCTTGATGTAGCTAAAACCTACTTGATTCCTAGCTATGTATTCTAATATCTTGTCAGCATTTCGCGGCGGTAATGGGTTGGGAATCCTTTCGCAGTAGTAGTCACCATTGACCAAGTCCCCAACGTGTTTATTATTCAAAGATCCGAGACTGTCCCGAACCAGCACTATTTCATCTTGACCCATTGTATCGGCTAATCCGTCTGGGTAAATGTAGAATTGTATTTTATTTTTTTCTTTCATATTTATGTTCTGTATTAGTTACTTACGAATGTCAAGGGTATTACCGGTTAATTTTTTTATTGACACGTAATTTAAGATTAAGTATAATTGAGAGTATAAAGAGAGAACGAAGTGAAAGAGTGCAACGAAATAGGCAGAATTACTTCTGTAACAATGCCGATCCGCTCGTATGTAAAACACTTCAAACAGATGATACGTTGCTGCCTCGATATTCTTCATTCTTCTTCTTGGGTTTAAGGATAATTGTATTTAAATATTTAAATCACTCCTTTATGTATTTGTGATTAGTTATGTAAACACGTCCCTCTGTCACAATCTCATTATGAAAGTCTTTATCTATTTGTCTTTCTTGGATTGCGTCAAAGTGTTCGTGTGCTTCGTCCATCGCTTGGATGTATTCCTCTGTAGTTAGGTTCGCCTCTATGGCTTTTTTGATTATGTCTTTCATATGTGTCATAGTTTATCTGTCTCTATCTGGGTCTTCTTCAATTTCGCCCTCTTTGATTTCTTCTATTATTCTAGAGCCATCCCAGTAATCTGCGTCTATTAAATTATTATCGTGGTCTACTTGCATTTCTGCTTCTTCAATGGCTTCTTCTATAGAGTCCGCTTCAACTTCTAGCTTGTATGTTACAAGCTCTTTCCATTCTACTGTGTATGTATTTGGTGCTTTTATTCCTATCATAATTTTATTTTATTAGTATTGTTATTATTGTTACTGCGATTATTAAAGCGAATGATCCGACAAGAAGCAAGGCTTCTTTATATGTCTTTTCGCCGCCAGCTACTAAGCTGCTCAATTCCAATCTTCTTTTATTTTCTCTTTCTTTATTCATTGTATTACTTCCCCGGTAAAGGTTAAAAATCCGCCTTCTATTAATGCTTTAGCGGTTCGTTCATAATGACCTTGTAACTGCCAGACTATACCGCTTTTGAGTAGCTCTGAAAAAAGCAATAAGCTTTGTATTTCATCAAGCTTTCCCTCTTCATAATCAAATAACACTTTCATATTATTTAATGACATTGCATTTTTAAATTCCTCTTTAGGATTATATTTTAATTTATTCATATTTATTTATTTATTGTTAGTTAAAAATTAAATGCGGTCCACCAGCACCGGGCAACCGGTGAACCTTATTAACCTTTAATAAACTATCTATTCCAACTTTCTTTGATGGCTACCCAGATTATTGCTTGCAATTGATATCCTTTCAATCTGTACCTTTTCGCAAGCTTAGCTGTGATTGCTTCAATGCGTCGATATTGTAACGCTGTGCAACTTTCTACCGCGTCAACTATCCCATCGTTAGGAATACAAACGCACGCTCTTAGATGCCATTTATCAACTGTTATATGACTCGCGGACAATAGACCGACATTCATTGCAAACGCGTGAGTTTTCGGAGATTGAGAGCTTATCTTTTTTCCCTCTCTTAATATTTTCCAAGCTTTCAACTTGTTTGCATCATAAGTACAAACTTTAACATTTTCCATTATTTCCTTCTCTGTAAATTTACCACAAGCGAAACAGCCAATTAAAGCTTCGGCGTCAATTTTATTTCTTTTCCATTTGTTATTAGGAGATAAAGCACTTACTACACTGGCAACGATGTAAGAATCTAGATTATATTTTTTGGCGGTATCTTTACAGAAGGACTGTGCGTCTTTATACCAAGATTTACCGGCTTTACGATTGGACCGCGTGGCGGATTTATACCACGATTCAAGATTATCATAAATTTCTTGATCGGTGATTTTTGTAACTGCTCTTTTGAATTGGTTTTTCATATTTATTTATTTTAGGTTAGTGTTAAAAAGCTGAAGTCGACTCACCGGTAAACCGGTGAATCTTATTAGCCTTTTTACTCAAAATCGTAACCCATATTTTTAATAATATGAACTATGTTAGATGAAGTTTTGTCAAAAACAAAATTTTCTTTTATTTTGAATTTATTCCATTCTTCATTTTCCCAATCATCATTTAAAGAATTAGGTAAAAATATTTGTAACTCTAACTCTTCATTAAATATTGATTCGGTTAAATCATTTCTACTTGTTGAATTAAGGAAGCCTTTGAATCCTTTTGTTTCAAGAATCTCGATAAGAGAATCGGCTTTGAATTTTTGGTTTTTCTTTTCTATGTTCATATATTTATTTATTTAGGTTATTAATTTAATTCGAGATCATTATATCAAAATACGGCCATTTTATAAATCCATCATTTTGAATACTTTATCCAAAATATTGAAACCAGATTAATTCTCAAATAATCCCTTAAATTAGCTTTGCTAATATATCTAAAACGATAAGAAAAACTAATTAATTCACAGTATAAGCAAAACTTATTTGACAAATAGTATTAGAAACTCTTATAGTAGATGTATTATTAGCAATACTTATATTAAACCGGCATTAGAAAAACTAATAGTAGTGAACATATGTACACTAGTGAACATTTGTACAGTGGGGCGGGGCGGTCGCGAGTCGGCGGTTACTGCTAGTCACGATTACATAAATCAGCCCTTAAAAAAATAACACACTCAAGATGACTGAAGAGGAGAAACTAAAGACCGAGATACAAGCAGCGATCCGCGAGGTGGCTGACGACAAGGAGTTGCAGAGTATCAAGAGTCTAAGTCGGCACAACCCTATGAAGGTGGCTCAGATACTGTATATGTACAGCATAGGCAAGAGCCAGACGCATATAGTAAAGAAGCACAAGATACAAAGGAGTACAGTAATACAAGTGCTTGTGGACTACGCCGACCACTTGGGCAAGCTCCGGGACTTAGCGGGTAAGATCAGTGCCAAGAACTATATGAACCTCAGTTCATTGGAGGAGGACTTGGTTGAGAGGGTACGGGACCGAATGGAGAACGACCCCGAGATGGAGATCACATTCCGGGACTTAAAGGAGTTGAGCATAGCTAAGGCTAACGCATTCCGCGAAACTATGACTACTAGGGGAGAGGCCAGTCAGATTACCGAGGAGCGTAAGGTAGTGACCCAAGAGGACTACGAGGATACTTTAAAAGCAGCCAGAGAGAGACTGGATAATATGAAACAAGCGGAGGCAATAGATATCAATGGAAACGACGATGAAGTTAGTTAAGGTCACTTGGAAGGACATAGTTGCGGACTTACATACTGAGGAGGACATAGTTCCTTGCGATAGTTGGTCAGTGGGTTGGATACAAGAGGACACCGATGAGTACTTGAGGTTATATACTGGATTCTATGAGGATGGTATAGAGCTTGCGGACAAGATAGTTATCCCCAAGGGATGTATAGTAAAGATAGAGAACTTAAAGGTAACAAGCGATTTCTTTGATGATTGATCCCAACTATGATGATTTGTTTGACCGCGTTCGAGGAAACTTGGGCGAGCACTTCAGTAACTATATGTTTATAGTTATGGATGACAGTGGTAACTTATTCTATGACTACACGAATCATAGGGTAGGAAAGATGCTTGTGGACGAGACAAAGAGTGAGATGGAGGCGGATGTTTTGGACATATGGTGGGAGGATCCGGAAGAGAAGGAGTAATGTTCTATGGAGCTTAAGTTCACCCCACATCCTTTTCTACAGCCCCCTACTGACGAGGAGATAGTTCTCCTTGCGGAGAAGGACCCCAAGTTGTTGGAGGCATTGTATCTATCCCACGAGGGACGCTTACAAGCATCTGAGGAGGACCCAGTACGTTACGGTTTTGACCTACCGGGATGGGAGCGTATGCAGAGTAGCCTAGGTGAGAAAAACGAGTGCTTGGTTCTAGGTGGTAACAGAAGTGGTAAGACCACTGGGTGTGCAAAAATGGTTATGCAAGCAGTTATGGACAACGAGGACGGGCACGTTGTTTGTTTCAGTCAAAATGCGGACACTAGTATTAAGGTACAGCAAGCTGCTGTGTGGGAGATGATGCCCAAAGAGTTCCGGAAGAAGACAAAAAGTATAGAGGGGTACATAAACTTCAGTATGCAGAACGGTTTTACTGGTCAGTCCTTTATCTTCCCGGACACTAGAACACGGGTGGACTTCAAGACCTATACGCAGTACAGCAACAATCAGACAATCCTTGAGGGTTTTGAGTTCGGCTTCAAGAAGCCCAAGACGATTAACATCGGTGCTTGGTTGGATGAGTACTTAGGGGACGCTGCTTTGGTAAACACCTTACGATTCCGTTTAGCTACTAGAGATGCTAAGATGGTAATTGGGTTTACACCCATTGATGGTTACACTCCCTTCATTGCTGATTACTTGAAGGGGGCTGAGACCATAAAGACAAGAGAGGCTGAGTTATTAAAGAACAAACAATTACCGATTGAGCAATACAGCCCAGATCGGGACGCTGGTGTAATCTACTTACATTCCGACGAGAACCCCTTCGGTGGTTACGAACGTATCGCTAAGGACCTCAGAGGCCGTCCAGAGGACGAGATAATGGTGCGTGCTTATGGTATGCCCGTGAAATCGATGACGAGTCTCTTACCTTTATTTAACACAGAAGTAAATGTACTATCCAAAATACCCAACAAACACGGAAGAAGATTCCCAGACATATCTGATAAATCCCAATTTAGCTGTTATCAAGTGGTCGACCCAGCCGGAGCGAGAAACTATGTTAGCCTATGGGCTGGAGTTAATCGAGATAATGAAGTTTATATCCGAAGAGAGTGGCCAGACCGTGATACATACGGCGAGTGGGCAATTTTTGGAGACCCAAAGTGGAAGTTCGGACCAGCAGCCAAAAAGGTGGGTTTCAATGTAGAGGGCTACGTGGAGCTATTCAAGGAGATTGAGGAAGAGCTGGACATACAAGTAATAGAAAGAATAGGGGACTCCAGATACTTTGCTAGAGAGAATGAGAACAACGATGACTTGTTTACATCCTTCTATGATTTTGGGATGAACTTCATCCCCAGTGACGGACGTATGGAGGAGGTTGGTATATCCGCTTTGGACGAGTGGTTCAGTTACAACCCTAACATAGAGGTGGATGAAGCCAACAAGCCCTTGTGTTACATACACAGCGACTGCGGGAACTTAATTGATTCCTTGATCAATTACAATTCTAAGGGGAAGGCTGATGAGCCCCTAAAGGATTTCTTTGACGCGATCCGATACTTACGTATGGCAAACTCCGGAGAAGGACCGGACCATATAGATTCAAGAAATTTAAACACAACAATGCAAACAAAAGGAGGGTACTAATATGCCAAAGAAACGATTAACAGAAATAGTAGAGGATTACGGCATTTCCATAGAGGAAGGCCTTGAGCTAGTTTTTAAAGAGCTAGAAGAAGATATGGTTACCGGAAGGGGTAAAGCAACGTGGATTAGTGAAGCCGGTCAGATAGTTCTAGAAGAACTTATATCAATGCCGGTTCTTTACAGAGGACCCGTTCTCAGTCAAGCACCGAACCGTATGTACGTTATGGTTTATTTAAAGGACATAACCAAGAAGGTTCCGGTAAAAGTACCGCGACGTATGTTGGGGAAGATAACACCCGGAAAAGTAATCTACGTAGAGACGGACAACAGCGGTCCAGAAACTAAGTACCACTGGGTCAAAACACCTCAACGTGGTTGATAGGTATGATATTATAAATACTAAACTATGCAAAGTGATAATAATTCAGAAGCACTTACGTACGTAAGTAAGGAACCAAGCATTAATACCCTACGTTACGCGTATGACCAAACGGTCACAGAGCTAGAATCATACTTTGATTTATGTAGGTCAAGCTACGACGATAGGCGTAACTGGTGGGCTGGTAAAAGTAGGGACCACAGAAAGCACGGAGCGGACGCATTCCCTTGGGAGGGTGCCGCCGATATGGAGGCTCATACAATCGATGAGCGTATTACTCGCTTAGTATCTTTGTTTATGTCCAGCCTTAACCGTGCTAACGTTCGAGCGTTTCCGGTGGAGTCCAGTGATATGGCTAGAAGCAAGATGGTATCCAGCTTCTTGAAGTGGATGGTATCCAGTGGTTACATTCCTAGGCTCAAGAGAGAGATGGAACTCGGTGCGAATTATTTATTAGAACGCGGTATCTTAATTACATACGTAGGTTGGCACCGTGAGGACAGAAGGTTCTTACAACGCTTGGACATAAATCAAATTGCACAAGCAGCCCCAGAGGTTGTTGAATTAATCCAAGGTGGCGAAAATGACGAAGAGCTTACAGCTTTACTTGAAGTAACATTCCCGGGTGTAACAAAGAAGAGAGCTAAGAAAGCCCTCAAGGAATTACGCAAGAACGGAGAAGCAGAGCTACCAATCGTTCGTAGACAGATTGATGCCCCCGAGGTCAAGACCCTTGCTCCCGATGGTGACTTCTTCTTCCCTCCATATGTTACGGACCCACAGCGTGCACCGTACTGTTTTTGGAGAACTTACTACACAGCTCAAGAGCTTGAAAACAAAGTAATGACCGACGGATGGGACGAGGACTTTGTTGATTACATTATCGAGCACTACAGAGGTGTAAGTGTGGACTCAATCGAACGAGAGCAAGAAGGACGTAGGAGTACATCATTGACTGACAACGCTTATGAAGCTAATGAGTTAATTGAAATAGTTTACGGATACCAACGCTTGATTGACCAAGAGGACGGATCCGAAGGAATTTACTGCACAGTCTTCCACAAACAGTTTGATGGAAACGAGCAAGCTCCGGGATATGCTAAGTTTGAATTATTAAACGGCTACGAGGACTACCCAGTGGTTGTAAGTAAACTTTCTGAAGATAGCAAGAGGTTGTACGACACTCAAACTATCCCAGACATTCTTCGCGGGATTCAGAATCAAGTCAAGGTTGAGCGGGATTCACGTATAGATAGAAACAGCCTAGCTACACTACCTCCGATTCTTCACCCAGTTGGTCAAGCACCAACAGATTGGGGACCGGGAAGAATGATACCTTACCGCAGAAAGGGAGACTTGGACTTCGCTCCAACACCACCATCACCAGTTGGTTCCATAGAGATCGAGAAGACTATGGAAGCCCAAGCGGACAGACTCTGTGGATTGGATGAAACAAGTCAAATCTCACAAGTGCGTAAACAATTCTTGGTCGACAAGTTCTTACAGCACAACGCTGAGGTTTTACAGATGTGTTATAAATGTTTTCAGAGGTTTGGACCGGACTCAGTTTTCTTTAGAGTAACCGGATCGCCGGACCCCGTAAATTTTGATAAGGGTGACCCCGACGAAAATTACGACATAATCATTTCATATGATGTCCTCAATTCGGATCCAGAAACTCAAGAACAAAAGCTACAGCAGCTCATTGCCCTTACTCAGTTGGATAGGAGTGGTCGTATTGATATCAACTCTCTGCTTGATGCAGCTGCTAATAGTATCGATCCGGTCCTTGCTGATCGTATTCTACAGCCTACAGAGGCTGCTCAAGAACAAGTTGTACGTAAAGTAACTGATGACCTCGCTAAGATATTTGCGGGTATCGAGATGCCAGCGAGTCCTAACGGTGCTCAAGTGGCTATGCAAGTTATTCAGCAGTACACTTCTCAGCCAGATGTTGCTGCTAGGGTGCAGTCCGACGAAGCCTTCAGAGCTCGTCTCGAGAAGTACGCTGGTCAGTATACCTTCCAAATGCAACAAGCACAGAATGCTCAGATTGGTAGAGTCGGTACACAACCAGCCCAAATGGGAGACATCCAAACACAAGGAATATAGTATGGCAAATATGACTAGAAGTCAGTTTGCTGATATGAGAGCATCTCAGCTTTCAGTACCACAGCTCGTAGCTAAGACCGTTAGTTTAAATGAAGGTATTCGTAACAATGTCTACAACGACACAAAGGGAAATCCAAGTATTGCGGTTGGATTCAACTTAAATGACAAAACAAACCAACCGGCACTGGATGCCTTGGGCTTAAACAGAGATGAGTTAAAAGCTGGTACTAGGTCATTGACTGCCCGAGAAATAAATGAGCTCTACAAGTACTCATCTACACGAGCAGTTAAGGACGCTATAAAATTTGATCCAAACTTGCGGTCCAGACCAGCTAATGTTCAAGTAGCTATTATTGATATGTCCTTCAACCTAGGTTTAAATAAACTAAAAGAGTTTAAGAAGATGAAAGCAGCCCTTGATGTTAATGACTACAATACAGCTGCGGACGAAATGCAAGATTCATTATGGTTCGACCAAGTAAAAGACCGCGGACCTCGTATGGTTAATATTATGCGTACCGGTTTTACTGATTAATTTATGACACTAGAAGAAGACCTACAATCGTTAGGACAGCACGAGCACTTTGCTCGGTTCCTAAATACCATAAGCGACCTCAGAGAGGAATCAATAGAGGACTTGCATAAAGCAAGCAACGAAGAGATACAACAAATCTCGGGTCGAATACTGACATACGACCAAATACTTCAAATGTGTGACTGGCGAAACCTACAAGTACGCTACGCTGATAGACTTTAATTATATGCTATTGATGTATAGTATATAATATAACCATCGACTACGCTCGTCGTAAACAAGCGGAAACATTATGTCAAACGAAATCACAGTGGGAGACGCTGAACCCACAACAGAAACAGCAGCGGAACAGTCAAATATGTCAGTGACGGATTTTATTAACCGTCGCTTAGGCCAAGCAGAGGAGAAAGCTCCACAAGCGGAAGCCAATGTTGAAGCAACAGACGAAGTAGTGGAAGAAGCCGAGGTTGAGAGCAATGCGGAAGAAACCAACGAAAAAGTTGTTGCTGAACAATCAGAGGGAACAGAGGAGCAATCCGAAGTATCCGACGATGTTCTTTCACAGTTAGATCTAGATGAGATGTCCGAAGATGACCTCAAGGAACTATCCGAAAAGCTAGGCAGTAGAGCAGTAGCTCGATTTGGGGAACTTACAGCAAAGCGTAAAGCGGCTGAAGAGAAACTCAAAGCGATGGAAGCTCAACTCCAAACAAAGAATCCATTAGAGACTCAACAAGTAGCTAACAACCCATATGAATCAGTAGGTTCATTAGAGGGTTTGCAAGAAAAAGCTCAAGAAGTAACAGAAGTAATAGAGTGGGCTGAGGAAATGTTGTTCAACGCAGACGGGTACGGACCAGAGGATGTCGTAACAGAAGTAGAAGGAAAAGAGCTTACCAAAGCTGATGTGCGTAAAAGCCTATTGAACGCACGCAAGGCTAGGGATAAATTCTTACCGGCTCAACTGAAAACACTCCAAACAGTAGCACAATCAAAACAGCTTAAAGAAGCCTTTGATACACAAGCTACACAAGAGTTGGATTGGTTACAAGGAGAGGATAACGACACTCGTAAGAACTATGAAGCTATGGTCGGTGATTCCCGATTCCAAAAACTATTAGATAAAGCAGAACCAGAAATAGGAGCACAGCTCAACTATATTATGGCTCACGCTGCTAATAGTATATACGGACGGAAAACCATCAAAAATAGCCCAACCTCTACGAAGTTAAGTCCACCTAAAACAGCCGTAAGTGCTGCATCAACATCAGAGAAAACTGTGGGAAAGTCCGCTAAAGCACTTAAAAGCTTTAACCAACAATTTAGACAGTCTGGCAACAAGAGTGATTTCATAGCTCTCAGAACTCTACAATTAAAAAACAAACAATCCTAATTATAATATACGATGTCATTCTCAAATACATTCGATACAACTAATCCGGGATCTGGTGTTTCCAACAGAGAAGACTTGACTGATGTTTTGTCAATTCTTGCTCCCGAAGAAACTCCGATCCTTTCTTCTGCTTCTAAGCAGAAAGCTAGCTCAACATTTGTTGAGTGGACTGTCGACAGCCTAAGTGCACCATCAACTGCTGGTGTTGCTGAAGGAGCTGACGTACAAGCGTTCACTGACAAATTCTCTGGACGTGCTCGTCTAGGTAACTACACACAAAAATTCCGTCGGGACTATATGGTATCAGACCTCCAAGAGGCTGTTGATTCAGTAGGTCCAGCTAAGATCGCCCAAGCAGAAGCTAAAGCAATCCGTGAAATCAAACGCGACATTGAAGCTACCCTCGCTGGTACTCAAGACCGCTCTGTTGAAAACGGTGCTGGTACATCTTACGGTTTACGTGGTCTAGGTGACTGGATTGATTCCGCTGGTCCAGCTGATGTTCCAGCTACATTCCGTACTCCAGCTGCTTCAATCAATGCTACTGGTACTGCATTCACAGAAACTGTTCTTAACACAATGATCTCTTCGATCTATCGTGAAACTGGAACTGTGAACGACCTTATGCTTGTTGCTGACACAGCTCTTCGTAACGAAATCTCTGACTTCGCTCGTAGTGGTGCAGCCAATGACGTTCGTTCAATGAACTACAACGGTAATGAATCAGCTATCAAACTATCTGTTGACTTATATCAATCAGATCACGGTATTGTTTCAGTAGTAAACGGTAACCCGGATTGTATGCCAGCAGTAACTGGTGGTACAGCAAACGGTGCTGGATACTTAGTTAACCCAGAATACTACGGTGTTCACGAGTTAATTCCATTAGGTTCAACTCGTCTCCCTAATATGGGTGGTGGTGAGCGTGGATATGTTGATGCTTCCTTAACTCTAGGTGTATACCACCCCGGAGCACACGGTTATATTCAAGCAATCTCTTAATCATTAACCAAGGAGAAATATAACATTATGTCAAAATTAACTGTAAACGAATCAGCGGGAGATTTTACTCACGTTCTTACATTATCAGCAGCGGACATCGTTGCAGCATCTACTAACCAAACTATCTGGGGTTCTATCCCAGCTGGTGGTGCAGTTGACGTTGCTTTCGCTGTTGAATCAGTAGCTCTTGTTGGAGCTAGTGACATCACACTAGAAGTTGGAACCGGAACTAACGATGATACTCTTATCGACAGCTTCGACCTCGACGCTAATGCTGGTGCAACTCTGTACAACACTGGAACAGATTTCATTCAAGCTGATGGAAACACTACATCTAAAGCTGGAGCTGATCCAGTTGCCGGATCTGGTGGTGCCGCTGCTACGAATCTTATCTACAAGTTCGGTGGAACAGTAGCTAACTTAACAGCTGGAGAAGTTATTATTGGAGTTCGTGTATTCGACCCAATGAGATTCTCAAAGGCTTAACACTTAAATTTGGTTGGGGGTCACGCAATGTGACCCTCAGCTACTTTTTTTTAACTTTAAATTACTTATGGATATTATCACAGACATACCTAGAAGTTTCACGGACGGTGAAATCGACGCGGCATTCTTGGCTGAAATCAAGAGTGGTTTTAAATTGGAAAAAGAAACAGAGCACCTACGTGTAGCTCAAGCACAAAAAGAAGCTAAAGATCTTAGAGGTAAGTGCCACCCTACATTAGGTAGACCAGTGGCTACTATTCCGGCTAGGGACTTCTTTAGATTAACTAAAAAATACGGACACGACCAAGTGCACTCCAAGGAGTTCTTGAAGTACTACAACAAAAAGTTCCCGGAACTTAGTCCAAATCAAATTTAAAAAAACTAACAAATATATATAATGGCAACATACCCAACAGAATCATACACAAATCTTAAAGAAAGATTTAAATCAATAGCGGGCTTGCAATCCTTGGAAACAACGGACGAAGCCTTTTTCAGACAAGCAATTAATAGACGTTTCAGAACAGCATATCAACGTTATCCTTGGTATGAGTTTACGCTCATCGGAGAACAAGTATCAATGGCAACATCTGACGATAATCAAATCATTACTTACGGTGGTAATAAAGATTTAGCTAATAATGCTGATACAGTGTTCCGTATTCATAAGACTGATCCAACTGATACTTTATATCCAGAGGAATATACTTATGTTAGTATGTTAGCCTCCGGGAATAATCCACACACCGGAGATATTGCTGTAAAAATTTTAAGCCCTACAATCTTAAACGGATTAGCAGTTTTTGTTACTTACCGCAAAGATGTAGAAGATGTAATTAAGGATGGATCATTTACATCTGGATTATTTGGAAATGACAGTGGAGACAATGGAAATATTCCATTTAGATTCTTTGAGTATATGGCATTCGGTGCTTACGCAGACTTCTTGCGTGGAGACGGTCAAACTACAAAAGCACAAGTAGAAGATCAAAATGCCGAGATTATACTACGTCAAGAGATTGACATCGTTCGTAATCAAAGCCGTCAGTTCCGCCACGATGTTCTTCAGTACAGACCACAAACTCAGTTCCGCCGTCACAACATACAAGCTGGTGGATCCCCATTAAATGCTACTGAGCAAATTCTCGACAACAACGTTCAATAATTGAAGTATGCCTTCAGATGTTAGTTTAGTTAATGTCCGTAAATCTTTCCAAGCAGTTGCCGGCTTAGAAAGTATGACCGAAATGGATCATTTCTTCTTCGAGCAGTCCTTAAATAGGGCTGTTCGGAGAGCTTATGATTCTTCACCTTCTTGGACTAGGTACTTAGTAGCTTCCGAAGAAAGAAGTCTTTATGCTTTAAATATCGTTAATTCAACTGTTAGTACAGTTAATCAAAACTATGTAATACTAGGTCAAGATACATCCGGATTTAATGTATATCAAGGTGTAACAACCTCTACAGTTCACGTATTTAGAGATAACACAAGTAATACTTGGAAGGTAAGTTCTGGGTCTACAGCTTCATTGGCTGCCTCCGGAACTTATAGCGTAAGCGGAGGTGTATTAAGAAATGAAGAGCAAGATCAAGAAAAAAAGAATAACGCTTATGATGTTTTAATTTGGACTAATAATAATAGTGGAGCTTTTTCGGTAACGGAAAGAAGTTTAATACCTTTTTCTGAAACTAATAAAAACTCTATAGGTTTATTTATTAGGATTCACAGAAATAAGGCTTTCTTAGAGAACTCAGCACGTGAGTTTGATTTTTATGTAGATGCAGAGGGTGCTAATATTTTAAATGTATCCAGCAATTCTCAAGAAACATTATTCGTAACTTATAAAAAAGCGTACAGCTCTACCTTTGATGAAACAAGCACGGACGTACCCGCTGAGTTTTTTGACTACATAGTATATTCAGTGCTTTCAGATTTTTACACCGGAGACGGCCAAACAGAAAAAGCAGTAATAGCTGAACAGTCAGCTGACAAAATGCTTGATCGTGAATTATTCAAATTGGATAATTTCGTAAACAAAAATACAATAACTAAAAAATTCTCAACTTACGTCAACCACCAAAGTCGTTGACACTTAATGTAAAATAGTCCTATGGCAAACTCATTCGTAACCAACTTATATCCAAAGCCGACTTCTGGAGTGGCGGACCAAACCCTTGCGGTAGCAGATACTGCTGTGCAGTTCGGAACTGCGTTCAATAGCTTGACTCGATACATTGTACTAGATGTACAACTAGCAGACGTTCGAGTAACCTATGACGGTTCAGCTCCTACAACTACAAACGGTCACATCCTTTT
>Ga0209535_1000933_pt1 | contig 20262 bp, 36 predicted proteins | sample LinPmetageLP28_FD_184041 | JGI IMG/M metagenome (GOLD analysis project Ga0209535, IMG submission 184041) | Marine viral communities from the Pacific Ocean - LP-28 (SPAdes) (version 2) | ecosystem: Environmental > Aquatic > Marine > Oceanic | place: Pacific Ocean | collected 2009-08-22
TGATGTGCTCCATGATTTTTTTGAATGTCTAAAACAATAGTAGGAGTAAAATTAAATACTTCCATATAGTTTAGTACTTCTTCATAAAGAGGAGCTTTTTCATTATACTCATTAAATGAAACTTCTAAAAGTAAACCTTTAGCTCTACTACATATTTTTTTACCTCCTTCAACTATATCTAATTCCGAACCTTGAGTATCTATTTTAATTAAATCAAATATAGATTCTGAAGTAAATAAATCATCCAACATTATTCCGTCTTTTTTAATTATATCTATTTGATCATCAGAATAAAATTCAGTCAGTTCCTTATATATTGAATTACCAGTACAAGTAGGGTCGTTTTTCCTGCTAAAATATTCATACTTAGAATCATCTTTAGCTAGTAAGCAAATTAAATAATCGTCAGTTAACTTCTGTAAATGTTCTTCACAAGCATCAGAAGCTTCGATTGAAAAAATATAACTTTGAGGCCAATACTGTTGAGCGTTTGTTCTAAATTGTCCTACATTTGCTCCTATATCCAACACTCTATGAGGTTGAAAATAATTATTTACTAATGAGAGATTCATAGTACTTATTCTGTTTTTCTTGACGTTTAATAGTCTTAGGATGGTATAATGATAATGCTTCCATATCAGGTAATGCAGCGTAGGTCTTATAACCATCTAATACTTCATGTACTTTATTCTTCCATTTAATCTCTGGTTTCTTCTTCCAGACCCTCCATTGGTAGTCGGGCCAGTTTACCCATCCCTTTTTATCAACATTCCATCCCCACTTAGTAATATGTTCTTGAGTTAGTCCTTCTACTGTGTTAACTCTAGGAACTAAATAAACTTCATTACCAGGATTAGATTCTAATATAGCAGGTAAGTGAGTAAAGAGTGATTCGTTAGGATACTCATCTGCGTCTATTTGAAAGATATAATCTCCATTGCAGTATTCAGTTAATTTATTTTTCCAATCAGCAAAATGACCTTCAAAATATCCTCTCCAGAATTGAAAGTTTGGGTACTTACTATAGGTAGTTAAATACTCTGCTATCTTTTCATCACCATTCTTTTGATCAAATAGTACAACTACTTCATCTTGTTTTCTTTTGCCCACCATAAGTATATCAACTAAAGATTTAATTTCTTTAGCTTCATTACATACAGTTATAGCATAACTTATTTTCATTTAGTTACTGGTTTAGTAAAATCGATTCCGAAAAAACCTATTTCATCTAAAGCATCTATAAAACCTTTTTCTTTTGGAAACTGTTTAGCACCTTCCATTTGCATTTTCGTAGTTTGACCAGCAGGGTATCTACCTGAATTAATCTCTTCTTCAGTAAGAGTTATAGTTTTAACAGCTGACCAGGCCCAATTATCTTTAGAGGTTCCATCTGCAAATACCATTCCAACATTAGGAACAGTTATAGTAGCAGGAAACCAAGTTCTTCCTTCCTTATCTACTATCCTAATATCTTTAAATAGTTCAGGAGAAGTCTCTATTGCAGCAACTACTTGTTCTGATTCTCCTACCATTAAAGAAGTAGTAGTAAATCCGCTACCGAAATCTAAATAAGAAGTTACTTCTTCATTTATTTTAGTTACATAACAAGCGTTACTATCGCTTATCGGACTTTGTATTAAATTATCATTATCCATTCTTTACTAGTTTAGGTAATTTAAGTGAAGGTAGTTTTAATTCTACTTGCTTAGGAAACTCAGGAATATATTTATCTAATAATACTTTTAATATATTCTCCATAGCTTCAAAGCTAAACTCTTTTTTATTTTTATTTGCTAAAGACTTAGCAGGTTGTAGGTATTTCTTATAGTTTTTATATACATCTTTTAAAGAGTGCCCTACCTGATTATCATCTGGTTTAAACCATTTTGCTTCAGTCAAAATCATATCTTTCATACTAGCTGATTGGTGAACATTTGCTAAAGTTCCTCCTACCAGTATAGCTCTAGCTTTATCTAAAAAGTCTACATGGCCAGACCATCCTGATGCTATAATAGGTTTACCTGTCAGACTAAATTCTAGTAATGGTCTACCAAATCCTTCTCCTTTTGTAAAGCTAACCATCGCTTTAACTTTAGGATGATTATATAATTGATTCATATCGTTATCTGATATTTCACCATGAAGTAAGTATACCTTAGGAACTGATCCTTTAGTTTCTTTTCTTATTTGATCTATTAGTTTAATAATACCTTCTTGATCCATAATAGAACTACCAGTCCTTTGGGTCTTTAAAATTAAAGCTGGTTTTTTAAGTTTATTTTTAAATACTTCAGTAAATGCTTTGATTAAGTACCCAACGTTCTTTCTATCTTCTCCAAAATTACCTTGCATCCAATGTCCTACAGATAAAAAGCAAAAAGTTTCTTTTATTGAATTTATCGATTCTACTATTTCTATACTTGAATCTACTTTAGTAGGAAAATATTTAGATAAATCTGCTCCTTCTAATAATACCTCTACTTGGGTAGTTAATTTTAACTCTCCTTCTTTTTGCTTAGTATTATTATTAATCTTTTCGAATACTGTCTTAGCAAATACTTCTTTACTATGGTTAGATGAAGTTAATACTAAATTCATTCTATTACATCCTTCCAACCAGCTACCATGACAAAGGGTAGTTTCTATACCTGCTGTAACTCCAATATTATATTTACCCATAGGTTGGAATTCGTTAGGTACTGTTATTTGCATCCATACATCAGGTTTAGTTTCTATCTTAGAAATTATTCTTGAGCTAATCTCCGTATCGTTATGGTCTTTTAAGTATCCAAACCTAGTATTACCCCATCGTTGAGATAATATCTTAACATCATATTTACCAAGATTAATTATTGCTCTAATTAAATCTCTAGCTCTTGCACCATAACCTGAATAAGTATCAGCAGGTGCGCTTATTACAAATGTATTTTTATTCATTTAATAACCTGTTAATTTATGTGTAACGTATCTTGGCTCTCTTGGTTTAACTTCAATCAAATCGAAAGCATTTCTAGGAGTAAAGTTCTCTATAGTAGTATTTATACCTTCTACAATTCCTTCAGTCATACTGTTAGAAGTAAATCCAGCTTCTTTAGATAAAGCCCATTCTCTTCCTTTCATACCTTTAGCATTTCTCTCTTCTTTACTTAGATTATAACATTCCAAAAGACTATTTGCAATAGATTCTGGAGTACATCTATCATCGTATATATAAGGAGTAGCTGGAGAGCCTTGTAAGCTTATATTAGAAGGAAACATTGGTATTGCCCAATCGCCATGCTTCTTATATGTACCTCTATGGTTAGAAGGAAAATCAGAATCAAAGTCTATCCATTCTCCTTTATCGTTTTCGAATCTCATTTGATCTTGCATACCTCCTGTTACGTTAGCTGCTATCATAGTACCTGCCATCATAGATTCTGTTAAAGATAATCCCCATCCTTCGTTGGAAGAAGGAAGTACAGTAATATCTGCTATATTATATAAACAATTTAATTGAGGAGCAGTAAGTCTATTACTAGAAAACATTAAGTTAACATAGCTACTATCACATAGAGCTTCTTTAATTGCTTTTAAATCTGTTCCGTTTTGATCTAGTACTTGAGTATGCATTACTAATGCACACTTCTTAGCTTTATCTTTTCCAATCATATCACAAAATAGTCTATACCCTAATACTAAATCATGAGGATGTTTTCTATGTATATTTCGAGAATTAAAAAATGCTATAAAGTCTAAATCTCTATTCTGTAGAGTTTCTTTTTTAAATTTTAAAAAATCTTTATCGTTAGGGTCAATAGGGCAGTATACCTTTTCATCTATTCCATGAGGAACAAACTTAATAAGTTTATCTTTAGCATATTCACCTAATACTAATTCATTAATATTTTTAGTTTGTTTAGAAATAGCTAATAAAGAATCTACTGATCTATAATAGTCCCTATTATAAAGAGGAGCAGGATAATCATCCCAAATGTTATACCATATAATAGGAACTTGACTTCTTACTTCTCTTTCTATTTCAAATAACCAAGTCCAGTATCTAGGATCTGTAAAGATCATAATAGCATCTATACTTTTATCACGTAAAATATTACGAACAGTAGCAGCATCTCCGTAACCATTATACGGAAGGATTATAACTTCAGCATCATCTATACCATGCCTTTTATTCATATCGTCTGAGATATCAATCAGCTTTCCGATATCAGGATGCTTAATTGCGGCACCTACGTTAAACCAGTTAAACTTTTGTGCAGAGTTAACTACTATTTCTCTTGCCATAGTAGCTATACCAGAATGTACTCTAATATCATCACTAAGAAGAAGAATACGTTTTCTATCTTCTTTCTTGATATAACCTTTTACTTTCGTCATTTTCTAATTTTGATATTACTTTGGTTGTGTATTCTTTGTCTAAAATCTATATCTGTAAGATAAAGAAAAATAGCACGATCTGCAAGCTTTTTAAAAGAAAAATTATCTTCTAAAGCTGCCATTTTAAATTTATCAAAAAGAGGTTGAGTAATTTTAACCGAAGTAAGTTTTTCTTCTTTTACTATCATAACTTTTCTTTCTTTTATATATATAAATATATATTGTTTATAAAAAAGACCTACAATGTTCACATTTTCCGAAAGGATTAGAACATTTATAATCTTTATCTATATATTCACCGTTTACATCTATAACATCAGCAATAAACTTATTCATAGAATCAATTACCTGTTTGGTCTTTCTTGGACCTGATGAAGGAGTAAACTGTTGTACTCTTTTTTGCATAGAAGCAAACTCAGCATCCTTTGGGACTCTTCTTTTAACTATAAAAAATTCAACATCTATTTTATCTTTATCTATTCCATACTGCTTAGCAAAAAACTCTCTATATAATATAACCTGAGCAGTAAGGTTAGGGTTCTTTTTTTGATTATCTCTCCATCCTGATGTAGAAGTCTTTATATCAACTATCGACCATCTATCGGTATTCGGATGGTAAAATACAAGATCTACTAATCCTTTAAATACTACGCCAGGTTTTATCTCCTGGTATAAGAGCGTCTCTATGCCTGCCAATTTGCTAGTCTTAGTACTAAAGTAAGCAGCTCTTTTTTTATCCAAAAAATCTAGAATATGTTTACCTTCAATCCAAAATTGAGTAAGCTCTTCTTGAGTAGTAAAATGCTGATGATTCATTTGAGCTTTACCTTGCTTATAAGCTTTTATCATATTTTCATACAATAACTGATGCTTATCCATTTCATTAGCATTCTTTACTTTATCATGGTACATAGTCTCTAACCATGTTTGCATAGTCTCATGCATAGCAGTACCAAAAGTAGTATAGATATTCTGAGTAAAAGGTACTTGCTTTCTAAGGTATTGCATTTCCCATAGCTTAGCACATTTATTATATGTACTTATAGAGCTATAAGATATATGTTTATTCTTAGAAGGAGATTGTTTAATCTTACTCTCCCAAACTTCCTTTACTAAAGGGTTCTTAATCTTCTTTTCCGATTCCGGATATATTTTTTTAGGCATAAATTAATTATCTTTCCAAAGGCCTTTAAAAACTATTTGACTAATTATACCATAATTAGTTATATCTTGAAAGGTATCTATAAGGGTTTCGTTTTGAGCTTTACGACCAGTAAGTATCATATTTTTCCATCTGTTAATCTTATCAGATAATCTGTACCATAAACCAGTCATAGCAAATTCAGTTTCTTCTTCATTTACCAATTGTGTACCAGCTGATACATTTCCCATACCGTAATCAAGATGCTTTTTAGCAAAGAGTTCAAACTGCTCATCTGCTATATCTTTATATGCTTTGTAAATAGTAGGATATTCTTTCTTCAAGATGTCTCTAGCCAAAAGAGGTTTCTTGGCATTCATTATTTCTCTATCGCTCATAACTATAACTTATTTATCTTATAAAGATACGAAAAATTCTTCGGATAAAAAACTAATTTAAAGGTACTTTAATATATTATCGTCTTTATCTATCTTTCTTCTTTCACCATCATCGAATAAAACACTGTGGCTGCTAGGACCTTTCTGTACTATCTTAACTGGTTTAGGTTCAACTTCACTATCTACTACTTTCCAATCTTCTTCATAAACATGTTCATAATCTACTTCTATATTTTTTAGATCTGTTTCATCTGTCCAATCCTCATAATGTTCACCATCATTACCATTTCTACCAATTATGTCCATTCTTTTTTCAGCTTGATCTTCATCATAATCTTCTAAATCAAAATCTTTATCAAATTTTTCTTGGTTAGTTAAGTTTACAGTTTCGTCTTCTAATTCACCATATAAATTTCTTCTATTTGCTAGGTCAAATGCAAAGTTAGCTGCTACAACTAATGATATTGCTAAAGGGTCAAATACAAATATTATAACTAAAAGTAATATATTAATAATTTTATCCATAGGAGTCTGAGTAAGACCTGATAAGTACTGTAATGGTCCTAATTCTCCTACTGTATCTGAACTGTTTTGCAATGCTAGTACTTTGAGTTTAATATTCTGTAAACTATCTGCTGCTACTTCTCTCTTCGCTTGAATAGCTTTCTTATTAATTTCCTCAACATCAATACGCTTTTGGGATAATCTAAGTTCGGTAGTACTAATTGTTTGTCGAAAGCCTGTAGATGATGCCGTGTCTCGTACTTGAATCGAGGACGCTTTCGCATTAGATAAAGTACTAATGTTACTAGATATTCTTTCAAGGTCTGTTTCATAGCGTATAACGTCATCTTCATAAAACTTTGCTTTATTTTCTAAGAACTCTATCTGGTTCTCATTAACTATTAATTTTTGATATGTCTCTTGATATGCTGCACTTAAAAATCCGTATATACCCATACTAGTAATTAATACTAATACTACAGCAGCAATAGTAAGATACGTTCTAAGATACTTATTAATTGTATCCCAATATTGATACAGAAGAGATGCTATAACTAATTTAGCTACCTCTAATGAACCAGCCATAATAATAACTTCAAATGTAGCTCCAGCAAATAGTTTTGATAAACCGCTAACTGAATAAAAAGCAGCAGATGCACTAACAGATAATGCTGAAAGTGCTATAATGAACGGAAATAAATTTCTTTTTATCTTATTAATCATTGTATCAACAGTAATAAGACTGCAGCAGCTCCAACAGTTGATCCTATTTTATATAGTTTCTTGGCACGTTGCTCTTTCTTTAGTTGTTTCTCTAATTTTTCAGACAACTCAGAACTAGTACCCAACTGAAGATCTTTATTATTAATGATCTTTTGATAGTTATTTACCTGGGTTTCAAGATTTATAACTAAGTTTTTCGTAACATCTAACTTACTGTTAGTTTCTGCTAAGAGTTCGTTTAGGGTTGTAACCTCTAGTTTTAAACCATCTCCTATAATAAGATCTTTAACTACAAGTTTAGCAATTGGTTTAGTTAATCGAATCTTTGTACTGTCTATAACGTTCTGCGAAGAAACGCTCCAGCTCAGCATCATTAAGAATGTTAACACTATTGAGTTTTTCATTCGTTTCTTTTTTAATAACGGTTATACTTCTTGTTAGATCGTTTATCTTTTTATCATATTCTACTATTCTTATCTGTAAAGTATCAGCTTGTAGATCTAAAAGTGTATTCTTAGTATGTAAAGAATCTACTTTTTTTTCTAGTAGCTCTATCTTTTCAAGATAAGAACTAACGTCTACTGTATCTTCTTTTTTATTTACTATCCAAAAGATACATAACGTAGTAATACATAAAAGTATAACTGTTATTCGGTCCATTACTCTAATATAGTAATATTATTTATATTATGCAACTATTATACTATATCTGAAGAGTTAATCAGCGTATAGGTAAAAGAATTACCCCATCTACCTCTTGCTTTACTACAAATTTGCATAAATGTATTGAAATCAGCACTTGATGCTATTACCTGACATCCAGCAGACCACCTATCTACTCTAGTAGACTTGCTGTTAGACTTTGCAGTAGCTCTATGAATATTAATACCAAAAATACCTTTTTGAATATTCTCTTCTATCAAATCATAATGATTATCTTTATTAGCATCTCTATAAACCTGTAAAGGTTTTTTCTGTTTCAATGCTTCATACTTACCTTGATGTAATCCTATCTTATGAGAACCTCTATACTGATTAGGTTTTAAAATTGCAACTCCGCTTTCGCTTAAGATATTTTTTACCCAATGAGTACCAGGATCAGTAGTGCAAGGAAATTCATGATACTTCCATACCATAGTTTCAGTTCCATCTTCTTCCAATTCTTCTTTAGGTTCAAGGTAAGATACAGTAATTAAATCATCAAATGCATTTGTTACTCTACCGTCTGTTGAAGAATTTCTTATTCCAATTATATTCACATCGTACCCTTTCGGTGATTGAAAATATACATACCCTTTATCTTGTACTGCCTCTTGTATTTGTCTTCTAGTATATTTCATTAGCTTCCTGAGTTCCTTTGACCGAATGCTTTTCCAGCCTCAGCGATTCCAAATGCTCCTAATACTACCCATACAAATGAATTGTAAATAGTTTCATTAACTACAAAGTCTTTTCCTGCTAGACCTAGAGCTAAATCTGCAACTGCAAATAATACCATTATTACAAATGCAGCAAAACCAACGATAGATTTTTCGTTGATATCGTTTTTGTCTTTAAATAAATCTTTAAATGCCATGTATTCTATTTTTTACTTAGTTTATAACTTTTCTATAATAATAAATAGCAGTTCTTTTTTTCTTTTTATTCTTAACTGTTTCCTCTTTGCCTTAGTTGTTAGTTTTCTTTTAACTTTCTTTCTCCTCAATTGAAGTAAAGTTTCTTTTTTAAGGTTTCGTTTTTTTATATTCTTTTTAACTCTTCTCTTCTGACATCTCGTCAGATTTTTTTTCTGATCGTTCATTTCTATGTTCCTCTAGTTCCTGATTCAGTGTTTTCCGATGTGGGTATAAAAGTTTTTTAAGTTTAGTTTTAAGGTGATCTTTTTTTATCCTAAGATTTTTTATTGATACTAGAATTCGATTAACTTCTTTAGAAGCTACTTTAAGGTCTTCTTTATGCTGTCGAACTACTTCTCTAGCAACTTGTATACGTTCTAATGACAGGAGTACTCGAAGTATCTGTATACGTATCTGAAGTATAGATAGTTTTAGCAGTATATTAAAATGTTTAAAAAGACGAGGAAGAACTAAAAGGGGTATGTGATGAAGCATTATACCCTTATTTAGTTTTTAGTAATTCTTGTAACTTTTCTTTCTTTTCTTCAGCTGTATCAGGATGTAAGTCAGGGTCTACTATCTTTTCTAACTTAAGAAATTCTATTCTTTTATTAGGAATAAATCTCCATGTATACCCATCCTTACCGTATACACCAAACACACTCTGTCTCCAGCCTATTTTAATAATCATAGCTTGCTGGCCTTCTAGTAATACTTTGTCTCCTTCCTTAAAATGTTTACTGTTTCTGAATTTCATTCCTTCCATAAATGCTGTTATTGCATCTTTAATCCATAGCATAATTAAAATAGATAATGCATATGCTATAAAATCTGTGTAGAAGTCAGAAATATCTACTGTAGGTAATTTCTGCATAAAAAATATGGTTAAATGTTTAAACTGCGTAACCTAATTCTTTAATTTTATATAGATAAATAGGAGGTTAGACTCCTATTACTAGAACTTATTAGCAGTTTTAAGTTCCTGTATACTCTCCATTAATTCATCTAATGTTACAGGAACTAGTAAGTCTAATCCTGCTTTAAATACTTCTTCTTTAATACCTTGATTGAATATAATAAGAGTAGGTGCCATTCTAACTCTAAATTCTTTTTTTGCTTTAGGAGCTTTTGATATATCTACTCTAAAATACTTTACTCCTGTAAGCTTATCCCAGTCTTTAAATGCATTTTGTTTATTAAACTCAACATAAAATTCTATGACTACAATATTAAATTCATCATCACCAAAAGCATGTCTTTGGTTAATCTTTTCTTCAAAATTATCGTCATTAATAAACTCTTGTGAAAAAACATTTGTGCTTAATAATAACAGTAAAACTAATAAAAAATTTTTCATTATTGATTTTTTTGAAGCTCGTATAACCTATCGTCAATCTTTTCTAACTCTTCTAATATCTTATCAACATCATCTTGAGTGTCCATAATGGTTTGTCTGATCAGTTCATCTTTCATATCGAACTCTACTCTTTCAATAGGGGGTACTGGTAATTCTTTAGCTTCTTGAATATCTGCTTTTAAAGTAAACCACATACCAATCACAGTAGAAATTCCAACAACAAACATTCCTATAGTTTTTAAATCTAGTGCAAAGTCTGGTTTTCCGTCACCATCTATATCTACTCCTACTGCTACATTTTCTGCGTTTATTTTTTTTGCCATTACTAGGTTTTTAACAATCTGAAGATTTATTTTCTTGTAAATGAGTTGATTCAGAACCGCATTGGCATCTTTTTACATCCTTTAATTCATTTTTTAAGGATTGAATTTGAGCTGTAAGGTTTTCTATTGTTTGATCGGTATTTGCCATTTTTTATTATTTGTAATTATTATTTATTAGTCTAATAAGTAACCATAAGGTGTAGCACTTATGTCAGTACCTATTTCTATATTTTCTAATTTAAGATCTACAGTCATAGTTCTCTGTATATATGGATTATAAAATTCTCCTACTGCTGTTAAGCATATAAGTCCTGAATGTGGTCCTCCTAATTGACCAGCATCTTGAACTTGTATTTCATTCCATACTATATAGTCATCTGGGCCTGGTATTTCAACTCCTCCGTACTTGTTATCTGGGTTCTGCCAAGTATATACTCCTTTATCTAACAGAAATTCATCATCGTTAGCGTCTGTATCTAATAGGTACATAGCAAAATGCTGTCTATCTAACCTTGGATTACCATCATCTATTTGTAAATAGAGAATAAATATTTTTTTAATGATACCGTTTTCTTCTGATCTGCCTCCAAAAGTACTTACTACTGAGTATCTTTCATAAGGGTCAAAAGATTCTCCATCTAATGCTATTTCAAATACAGGTATTAATACTTCTGTATCGTCTTTGCTACATCCTAAAAAAAATAAAATACAGCTTATTGTTAAAATTAAATTTTTCATTAGTTTTTATCTCTAGGGTTCTTTTTTCTCCTATCTGCTAAAATCTTCTTCCATTGTTGTTTAGTGTAGATTTTAATTTCTTTATTTTTTGTACAGAAATTATTTTTAGTAACAGTTACTTTATCTCCTTTTGTAATTACTGATGTTTTAACGCAGCTCCTTGGACTAGTTCTACTTCTGTCTTGTGCGTTTAAATGTACAGTTAATAAAAGAAAAAATATTATTATTAAATTTTTCATTAGTTTTTATCTCTAGGGTTCTTTTCTATTATATATGTATCCTCACTACTATCTTGAAAAATACCACATGATACATTTCTTTTAGCAAGTGATTTTGAAACATTAAAATTTTTAGATAAAGCTTCTATTTCCGGAGTTAAATATTTCATTATCTAAATGTATAGTTTATTCCAAAGGAAGTATTAAAGATTTTAGTATCCCAAAATTTAGTATATTCTCCTTCAGCAAATATTCCAAAACTTTTACCTATTTTCCAACCAATATTAGCTCCGAATTGGTAATCCTCCCACTGTAATGGTTCAGCATCTTGTCTTAATCCTCCTTTGCCCCAATTTTCTCTATTAAGGTAACTAAAGTTTTCATCCCCTCCAACGTATTTATGGAATCCTGGAAGATAATTTCCGTAAGCATGTAACCAAAAGTTACTTTTATAATGGTAAAAGTCAAATCCTATTATAGGGGATATTAAATTAAATCCTGCTAAGTCATCCCATATATCATTATTGTACCTATTCATTAGCTCTCCAAATACTCCATTTCTAAAATCTATATCTGAATAAGCTACGATATCTCCTCTTTCATCTTTCCATATCCAGTCTTGTGTTTCATCTCCTGTTTCGAAATCAGTATAAGTAGTAAAGTGATCTGTATAACCGTATTCATAGCCTAATTCAAACCAAGCATTAACTGGAACTTCCATTAGACCGCCTTGGCCATCTTCTACCATTTCAGTTTCGTTAAGGTAAATTTCAATAGGATTTACTCCATATACTGTTTCGTGTGTTCTTCCTATTACTCCTGCTGATATAGAAAATTTCTTACCTATACCTATTCTAGCTCTTAATTCAGCTGATTGGTAATTAAACCCTACATTACCTTGTTCTCTTGATTCTATCTTAGCAATGTGGTACTTGCCTGTATGTCTTAAAAAGTATCTATGGTTAGTAAATTCTTCTCCTCTTAATCTTTCTTTCTCCCAGTGAATAAGATACTCGAATCCTTTTACAGCAGATTCAGGTCCTATTAAAGCTGTTTGTTTTTCTATCTGATTATTACCGGTCCAGAAGTTTCCTGGTTTAACTTCGTAATCGTATCTTCCTAACTTTCTTATACCAAATCCTATTCTATAATCATAGTCATAATACTCAGTTACATCGATTACTCTAGGTATTTCATAAAGATCACCTTCGTCTGGTCTTGCTACAAAGTAGTCTTTTCTAGTATTCTCGTATGCGTTAGTTATATCTCCTGCAACATAAAAAGTACTATATTTAAAAAAGTCTTTATAGAAGTTTTCAAAAAACTGTGCATTTGCAGAACTTGTTATAAAAAGTATAACTAATATTATTAATTTTTTCATAGGGTAATAGTTTATTATAAATAGCTATAATTCTAGCAGAAGAGATAGTAAAATCTACCCTAGTATGCAATAACTTAATAAGAAACTTAAACAGAATAGTAATGCTTTCATATACTAATAAATATTAAATATATACAAAAAAAAAGGGCCCGAAGGCCCCTTTAGTTAATTGATGGCTTTATTCTTTAAAATATGATAAAGTACAAAGGCACCGACCAGACCTAAAAGGCCTTCATTACTTAGGGAACTAATTATTCCCATAACGTTGTCAATGACTGAAACTTCAGGCCAGAATGGTATTGTTGCTCCTTTGAATAGTACTTCTAGTACTACACCTAATGCTACGATACTTACTCCCACCTCCGTGAGTTTGTTAGCCCAAGAGCTAACGGTTTCCAAAATGTTCATGTGTGTTAAGTTTAATTAGACATAAGAAAACTGTCCGAACTTTGGCAATTGCATTTAATAAATAGTCAAAAAAAACGGGGTCACTTGAACCCCGCTATTCATAGTCGTGTGTTCCAGAATAAGTATCAGTCAAGAGATTGAAGTTCCTTTGGGATAAATTCTCCGTTGACGTGACCGCAGGAAGCACATTTAAAGACTGGGATTGGAACAAATCCTGGCTTACCTGTTCCGGTAAGTATGGATGACACTCTCCTAAGTACGAGGGCTTGTTCAAAGTATGTTCCTTTACATTCTTCACATACGACTGAAGTTGTTTGAGATAAGTCGACATTTGTATTCCCCTGCATTATTTAGAAGCCTTTTTGGCTCTTGGTTTTCTGCCTTTTCTGGGTTTACCTTTAACAGCTTCTCCTAAATCGCCTGCTTGATCTATAACATCTTTAGCAGCATCTGCGATATCTCCGAGCTCTTCTTTTACTCTTTTAGCTCTTCGTTTGACTTCTTTGGCAGTGTCCTCAACAACGTCGGGAATACCATCCTTGTCTTCATCTTTAGTAAGTCCAAAAAACTTAGTACCTACATATACTGCTCCTGCAACTAATGCTAAAACCAGTACAATAATTAAAATTGTTTTCATGTAAAATTTGTTTAATTAACGTTAATCTATATTTAATAAATATCACCGAAATTTAGGCACCGGTCTTAGCCTAACAGATCCTTGATTATATTTCTCTTCCATCCTAAAATAAAAGTTTAAAAGGTCAGGACCTGTATACTTTACTACTTCTTTATCATATTGCTCTCCAGTCATTCGAAATTCATTCTGAAATGCTTTTCTAAGCTCTTGCAATTTTCTTGCTTCATCTTTATCTCTGTCTTCTTGAAGACGTTTATGACGAGCTTTATCCATTTGTTCTTCTTCTCTTAATCTTCCAGGGTCGTCAAATAATCTTATATACCTTTCGTTAAGTTTATGCTCTACTAATTGTATTTCATATACAAAAGGACCTATATCGTAATCACCATTAGCTATTTTATCACGAAGAGAGTGATTTTTACCTAAAGGTGGGCTTTTAGGAGTAAAAGATCTCCACCACATAAACCTATCGTACTTCTTTTTATAGTAGTTAGTTTTAAGATATTTCTCTAACCATTTAACTGAATGAGCTGGATTATAGGGTGTATGCATATTATTAATATATGAATTAATATTAAGTTATCCTAATTTTTTTTAGGTTTTTTTAGTATGTCAGCTGCTTTTAAAATTGCTGCTTCGTTATACTTAGTAAGAATAGTATATGCTTCTTTTGTAAGTTTATCGTTATCTTGAAGAGAATCTAACCTCCAGGATAAGTAGTCATTAGGGGGTATAGCATTTTTAATTTTTCCTTCTGCTACTAAATCAAAATATTTTTTTACTGAATCACTCATAACCTTTTTTAAAATTTAAATTAATTAATATACTTGCCTTCTCTTATCCATGTAATATAAATCCATTTAGTTCCTTCTGTAACAGGATTACCAGCATGAATAGCTTCTTTTATAGGCTTACCATCTAAGGTATTCCTCCATAATACACCTTTGCCTAACTCAGGTTTAACATTTAATTTATGTTCTGGAAAATAAGTTTCTCCTCCTTTAAAACCTTCATTTAAGTAAACTAAGAATGACCATACTCTATTACCGCCATTTTTAAACTCTTCTAGTTGGATAGGAACATTACTATCAAAATAGTCAAAATGAAGTTCATACTTACCGCCTACTTCATACTTAACAACATTACCATTTTCCTGATTTTCAATAGGAGTATTAGTAGTACCGGCAATCCATTCTTTTAACATTTTTAGTTCTGGGACTTCCTCGTCTGTTAACCAGCAGTTTTCAGCAACTCTATTTCCTGTATCTTCTCCTACTACTGATGCTTTTTCTAATTTAGCTTTTCCTTTTTCAATTATTATATTGCAAAATGATTCATTTATAAGCCCACCGTATTGAATTACATCCATATCTTAATATAAGAAAATATTCTATACTTACAAACTTATAGTATAGTTTTTATTACAGGTTTAAAATTTTTTTTATATTTTACATCCCCAATATAATGGGTATATCTATTACCGTTAATATTATTAAGATAGCAAGCTTTATAATTAAATTCATTAATAAGGTACCCTAAATTTTGTTGAGCTATTATAGTAGAGTTTGAAGGATCAAATTCTAAATTAGTATTAGTCCATTCTTTTAACTCATAGTAAAGATCTATAAATCTTTTTTTCAGCTCTAAATTTTTAAAATGTAAAAAACCAACGTTGGGATGATGAATTGTCTGTAAAAAATTCTTTACAGGAATATTTTTATATCTTTTAAGTAAAGTTTTATAGAAAGGTTTAACTTTAACCTGAAAATGGTTTCTATCTACATAAACATCATAGCCAGAAGGAATATTGAGCTTTCTATGTAAAACGATATCTGAATCAGTTATTATACTGTCAGGATACATTTCGATCATTTTTAACTTATAATCATCTTGATAAGTAAAATCTACATCTAAATTTTCTAGAACATTTATTTCGTAATGCTTTTTGAATGATTCGTGAGATTTTTTATAAAGAGTAGGTATATGATCAAATGTAAATTGTTTTTCAGTCAGCTTTTCTTTATGCCATCTTATTACACTTTGCTGTTGTTTGTGGTAGAAAGTAAATATCACCTTATTATTTAATAAATTTAAATGGAATACATCCTAACTTATCGCATATTTTAATAGGAGCTTTATTCCAATCATCAGTATACCCGTACATAGTTTCATATATACTAAGAAACTTTCTAAAACCGTGATTATACATCTGTAACCCGGTAGTATTTGGTATACCTAACTCTTTACGTATATAAGTTCCTCCCCAATATACTGAATTATCTGTAGGCAGAGGATTTGATTCATTTATCCAATCATAAGTGAATACGGTTGAAAACCAGCCCCAACCTATTACTTGATCAAAGTCTTTATGAAAAAATAAATTACATTTAGATACTGTTTCGTATCTTTTTTTTACATCACCTATACTAGGTCTCTCAGGCCAATCATCTAATACAGTATCAATCGACTGCACGATTTCTTTAAAGTGTTCCTCCCCATCTTCAAACTTATCTACAATCTCAGTATGAAACGACTCATCGAATGGAAATGGATTAAATGAACTATTTGAAAGCGTCATTTCATGACGACCCGAAGATGGATCTACTTCTTCTATAACCATAATATATCTTATTTATTATAAATATAAGAAAAAAAAGAGGGCTATCTACCCTCTTTCTTATTTAATTTACGTAAAGCTTTTTGCCACTTAAGTTGGGCCTCTTCAAGGGTTATGTCCCCCGCCGTGAGTTCTGCACGAATCTCAAAGTACTTTGCTTTTTTTAAGAGTTCGTATTTTTCATTAACTTCCTTAGCATAAGCATTTGTTGCTAGAGTTCCTAATATTAGAAGAACGCCTGCTAAGAATAGTCTTAGTTTACTTAGGTTTCTCATAATGTTAATGATTTTCATTAATAAATAGGTAGTTCTTAATGTTCTCTTGAACTTGCCTTAATGTTAATTTAATATACGAACTATTTGCCAATAAAAAAACCCCACCGTTTCCGGAAGGGTTAATTCAATTCGCGCGTGGCGACTTCGTCGATGAGAGCTAACCCCCCACCTCCTTTTTTACAGGTTTTCGTACTCTTTAATAAATTCGATCCACCATAAAATAAATTGAGTTTCTTTTAATGCATTCCAAGCTGTTGTCATCTCAGTAACTAAATTTCTAAAGTTAACTACATTAGTATCAGTAGAACTATCATAAAATGTAGTAGCTGATACAGTCATCGATACAGTTCCTGTCTTAATTGCATTATTAAAAATCCAATTAGATTCATCTGCTATCAATCCTTTTAATGTAGTAGAAGTAATACTTGTAGTAGTTAAACCAGCTGATACATTATCTACTGCTGTATTTAATTTAGCATCTGTAATTGTTGCTGCTACTAATGCATCTATTTTATCTCTTAAAGTTTTAAAGTCTTTGAAGATTAAAATTTCTGCTTCTAATGCATCTGCTTGTGCTTCTAACGTAGCGACTTCTGCAGTTAAAGAAGCTACACTTGTAGTAAGTGAAGCAACTTGACTAGTTAAGCCTGTTGTTGAGCTAGCTGAATTCGTTATCGCAGTGTTTAAAGTTACGATTTCAGCATCCAATGTAGCTATATTAGCTGTTAAGCTAGCTACTTGGGTCGTTAAACTTGAAACGTCAGTGTTAAGACCAGCAATAGTATTTAAATTTACTGTGGTATTAGACGATAACGTCGAGTTTGACGTGGTCAGGGAAGATACTTCCGACTCAAGAGTACTAACTGATGTAGTTAAGTTACCTACTTGAGCAGTAAGATCAACTGCTTGAGAAGTTAAAGTATTATTAGCAGTAGTAAGATCATTAACTTGGTCTTGATACGTTGCTTTAATAGAATTAACTTCGTCAGGTGAGAACCAATCTGATTTCTCACAGCTTACACTTACTCCAGCAAGTGCAAACAATAATATAAAAATTTGTTTATTCATAATTACGTTTTAAATACGTAGATAAGGAAAGGGGAATCGAACCCCTAACCTTTAGTATAAAATCTATAAGATTCTATTACGCTTTTACTGCATCCATATTTGCTTTCTTATAAGGAGTAATTAACTTCTTAATCTCTCCTGCTGCTTTACGAGCTCTTGCTTGTGAAGCTTTAGTAGCTCCTGCATTGTTCTCTTCTAAGATAGCAAACTGTGTTGCGATTGTTTCAAATAATTCTTGTTTATCCATTTTTCTTGTGTTTAAAATATAATTCTCTAATTTTAGATCCCAATTCCATATCGTTAGGAATCTTCTTTATTAAGTTAATAATTTGCTGTATTGTCATTATCCTAATAACATATTAGGGTCAACTCCTCCAGCAGGAGCATCTTTCTTTTCTTTTCCTTTAGTAACTACTGCTTCAGTAATTAATAACGTTCCTGCAACTGATGCTGCATTCTCTAGAGCTAGTCTAGTAACCTTAGTAGGATCTATAATACCTTCTTTAAACATATTATAAAAATCGTCTTCTCTAGGATTATAACCAAACCAGAAATCGTTTTCTTGTATAATCTTTTCTTCTATATCTCCGATTTCATCATTAGTATGTCCAGCATTCTCTAGTATCTTGTAAAAAGGACCTTCTAAAGCTGATATAATAATATCGTATCCGGTTTGTTGGTCTCCTTCTAAATCTCCTATTTGTGCTACTAGCATTTTAGAAGCATTTAATAGTGCTATCCCACCACCGGGTAGAATACCTTCTTCTAAAGCAGCTCTTGTAGCATGAAGAGCATCGTCTACACGATCTTTTTTCTCTTTCATCTCGACTTCTGTATGACCGCCTACATGAACAATAGCGACTCCTCCTACAAAAGCAGCAAGTCTTTCTTGTAACCTTTCTTTTTCGTAAGCTGAAGTAGAATTATCTATTTGATTTTTTATATCCTCTATACGAGAAGCTATACTTTCTTCTTCTCCTTTAGCATCTATAATAGTAGTAGAATCTCTACCCACAGTCACTTTGTTAGCTTTACCTAACCAAGAAACATCAAATTTATCTAATCTCATACCTTTTTCAGTAGAAACTACAGTACCCCCAGTTAAAATAGCTATATCTTCAAGCATTGCTTTCTTTCTATCTCCAAATTCAGGAGCTTTTATAGCAACAACAGGTAAGATACCTCTCATCTTATTAACTACCATAGTAGAGAGCGCCTCTCCATCGATATCATCTGCTATAACTACTAATGATTTACTCTGTTGAGATACCCCTTCTAAGATAGGTAATAACTCTTTAATAGTAGTAAGCCTTTTATCAGTAATTAAAATTAACGGATCCTGAAGAACAGCTTGCATTGAGTTATTATCCGTGACAAAATATGGAGACTTATAACCGCGATTGAATTGCATACCTTCAACTGTTTCAAGATATGTTTCTCCTGTCTTTGATTCCTCAATAGTAACTACTCCGTCACGGCCAACTTTATCCATGGCTGTATATATTAACTCACCTACTTCTGTATCATTATTAGCCGAAATAGTAGCAATTTGCTTAAGCTGTTCTTCATCCGTTACTTCCTTAGACTGGTCTCTAAGAAAAGTAGTAACATCTTTTACTGCTTTATCTATACCTCTTTTAATATCTACTACATTAGATCCTGCTTTTATTCTAGTTAAACCTTCGTTTAAAGTAGATTGAGCAAGTAATGTAGAGGTAGTAGTTCCATCTCCTGCTTGATCAGCAGTCTTAATAGAAGCCTGTTTAACTATCTGAGCTCCTAAATTCTCTACTTTATCTTTTAATTCGATTGATTTAGCTACTGTAACTCCGTCTTTAGTAGAAGTAGGGTTACCCATATCTTGTTCAATAATAACATTACGTCCGGAAGGACCTAAAGTTGCAGTAACTGCGTCTGCTAGTTGATTAACTCCTTGAGCTAATTTTGCTCTAGCTGATTCTGAAAATGTGATTTTTTTGCTCATAACTAATCTTCTTGTTCTACAACTGCTAAAATTTCTTTATCTTGTACTATGTAATATTCTTCTCCATCAAAATCTATACGTAAAGTACCTATTTTAGGAAGTAAAACTATATCTCCTTTTTTACAAGACCTAACGGTGATAAGTTTAGAAGGATCTAATTCAGACTGACGTCCTGGTCCTATATCTATAACTTCACCCATTTCTGGTTTCTCTTTACCCATATCTGGGATAACTATTGAACCGTAAGTCTGTTCACCTTCATCTATAGGCTTGACTAAAATACGGTCATTAGTCGGTCTAATTGTTTTTGACATATATAACTCTTTTATTTATTATTAATATACGATGATTAATTTAGAAATCAAACCTCAGAGCAGGTTTATTTAGCTAATTTTCAAAGTTTTTGTCTCTGAACCTTTAGCAAAAGGTATAACAATTTGTAACAGTCCGTTTTTAAACTCGGCTGTTGCTTTAGATAGGTTAAATCTACTATCAAT
>Ga0209535_1000934_pt1 | contig 20254 bp, 42 predicted proteins | sample LinPmetageLP28_FD_184041 | JGI IMG/M metagenome (GOLD analysis project Ga0209535, IMG submission 184041) | Marine viral communities from the Pacific Ocean - LP-28 (SPAdes) (version 2) | ecosystem: Environmental > Aquatic > Marine > Oceanic | place: Pacific Ocean | collected 2009-08-22
TGGCTTTCCAAGTACCGTTTGGATATCGTACAAAGTTTCGAAGCTCATGTAAAGTTTCTTCATCTCGCATGACAATTGATTTAAGATCGTTCATCCAATAACGCATGTTAATAATGCCTCGGTGTTTAGTATTGGTGTGAGCAATCATGCCCTGCATACGTTTTTTTCTATGAGCGGCTTTGTTACCATATGAAACTAACTTTGGATAGCTCATATCATATGCAAGCCGATCAACTATTTGAGCGCCACAATTATTACGTTCAACTAATGCTAAAGGTGAGCCATAGTTACGAAGTATATTATAAACTTTATTACTAAACTCCATTGGAGAGATTTTATTATTACGATATACAGCTACTTGCCTTACTTCGGCTGGATCAGTAATATCAAGCATTTGAACAATAGAGCTATCCTTTCCTACCCCTTCTGCTGTATCAACACCAGCAGCATATATTCTACCCTCTTGAGCTTCTTCCCAAACTTTATAGCAACCATCATCTAGTATAACTTTAGGATCACATATTTGACGCTCCATCATTTCATATAGAGCATCATCAATTGAAGCTTCGCCAGAATTAATCCACTCACAACAAAACTCTTGACGCCAAGCTTCATCAGACCCAATCGTCTGTTTTGTAGTAGCTGCCCACGCATCATCTCGCCCAGGTACTTCATCCCACATTATTCTACCATGTGCCCAGCCATTTTCCCCTGTCTCAGCTCCATTATAGAGTCTATAAAATAAATTCTGTGTACCATTGGCTGTCGAGCATACAAATGCTTTTGATTTTTTGGAAGATGAAATAATAGGAAAGACTGATTTCCAGAACTCATCTACTAAATGAGGCTCGATAAACGCCATCTCATCAACCACTAAGCAGTTTACAGATTGTCCACGAGCTGCTGTACCGGTAGTAGTTGTGATACCAATACGTGAGCCATTTTCTAACGTCATTGATGTCTTTGCATATTCCTTTACCGGAGGTTTTAGCCAGTTAGGTAACTCTTCGTAAGCCATTCTAACTCGAGAAAAAATTTCTATAGCAGTTGCTTCTTTGTTCGCGACGAGAAGTATGCGCTGATCTTTTTGAAAGCATGCTTGCCATAAAAGATAGATTGTCATAAGAGTAGACTTACCAATCTGACGAGAAGCTAACAGAATATAGAAGCGATTATCTCTCATTGCTCTTAATGCTTTCTTCTGAGCAGGGTATAGTTTAATTTTTTCTCTACCAGCATCTAGATTAACAATATAAAAAAAGGTTTCAGCAAAGTACAAAATATTCTTCTGAGCTTTTTTAAGAGATTTAATTTTATCTGGAGTATATTCTCCTTGCCAGTTACGATTGGGTAAGTTATCATTACCCATATAGAACATACCTGTATCTTTTTTTGACATAGACTATGCTTATTTAATCGCTTAATTTTATTTTACAACTATTACTAGTTTTTGCCACCAACTGACATAAATATTAGCATGGCTAAAACAAAAGACCTTAAGGACCTCGGTGAGGTATATGGTAACCTTGGTAAAGAGGCTACTGTTGTTGCCGAGAATTTAGAATCCCAAACTGTTGGTGATAAGAATGCCAATGTTGGTGATGCAGATATCCAACCTGGAGGACCAACTAAAGAAGGAGGATTTGAAGAATCAGAAGTTGATATTAAAAAGGTAGGAGATGATAATCCTTATAATATAAAGGGACTTTCATATGGTGATGACAACTGCCCTACCCTCGAGACAGAGCAACCTGAAGAGCAAGAGGCTGGAGAAAAGAAAGATGATCCGGAAAGTTCGACAGCAGAAGAAGATGAAGAAGAAAGTTCCCCAGAAGTACTTGAAATTGCGCGGGAAGGACTAAATAAATATATGGCCAATAAATCTATTTTTGATGAACTCTATGCCAAAGTCATTAACGAAGACTTCGGTATGGAAGAAGTTGACGACCTTGATGCGCTCGGTATTGAAGATGCAACACCTGATGAGGAGCTTGCTGATGAAGAAGGTGACGACGCAGAAGAGGAAGTAACAATTACACTTGATAAAGAACTCGCAAAAGCTCTCCATGATGTCCTTATGGCAGCCATGGGTGAAGATGATGATGATTCAGACGACTATGCTGATGAAGCTGAAGTTGAAGATGGTGAAATGCATGGACACGAGGATGGTGAAATGCATGGACACGAAGAAGACAACGAGGGAGAGCCAACAGCTTTTAACACACATTATAATGATGGTAAGAGCAATAAAGTTGGTAACACAGGAGACGGCTTCGGTCAACCTAAAGTTGAGCCAATGAACAAAGTACATCACAAGCCAGCAGCTGGTGCTTCTGATACTGGTGGTACTCCACAAGCTCTTAATCATTCTGTAAATGATGGAAAGAACAATAAGGTTGGTAACCAAGGAGATGGCTTCGGTCAACCTAAAGTTGAGCCAATGAACAAAGCTGTTAAAGCATAATTAACTTAAACATATAACTGAAGAGACTCGTGCAAAGCGCGAGTCTTTTTTTGTATATCGATATAACTAGCATAAATATATACATGCAGACATTTAAGGAGTACTACCAGGGTAATCATATGATGCATGCCAATGCTACATCTGCTCGTAAGGGAGGTAAAAGTATTATGCGTTCTGGTCGTAAACATGAGAACTTAACTAGAAAAGAGTATAAGCATAAATGTCCTCATGTTAAAAACCTTTTAAATGGTGGTGCAGGTTCAATTAATTTACTGGGTCAACCGCTTATAAATTCTTTACAACTGTATGGTATGGAGTTTGAACCAGGTACAGTAAAGGGTATAGGTAACTCTGATATAGAAATCGAAATGTTTGAAAATGAAGAAGGTAAGCCTCAAGCTATTCTTCGTAGAAAAAATAAATAATGGCTTGTAATACTAACAGATTAAATTGTACTCCGGAAGAGGTTATGATGACCGCAAGTATGCCTTGCGGTGAATTTGTGAATGCAGATAAATTGCAAGCTGAACAGCTAGTATATGATTTAGCATATCGCGATCTAATTAATAACCATGGTATCAACATAGATTATTATATTAAACCATTTAGTTTATCAGCTGCAAATATGCTATATGGAGAAGATCCTACTGCTGTATTCGAAACGGCATCAGGTATGCAAATGTATGTAGAGTTATCTCAAGATGCCTTAGCACTTACTCAGTTTGGATTTGATCCAGGTGATGAATTTACCGGCTTTATTCATATCGATACCTTTCGGAATATAATGAGTGGTAGCGACTCATATAAAAATTTGGAAGATGTTGAACCTAAATCAGGCGACCTGGTTGAAATAACTGGGCTAGGTTGCGATAGACCAGGTGGTCGTTCAGCAAAAATTTACGAAATTACAGAACGACGAGATGAAGATATCTCGGCTATCAATCCTATATTAGGTCACTACGTATATCGTATAAGGGCTAAGCGTTATGAATACTCATTTGAGCCTAATGCTCCTCAAGAGTCTAAAAACGAGCAAGTATTTGATGACTCACAATTCGGTACCCTCAGTACAAATCTTAGTGCAGATAGCGTATCAGATGCTAAGACATATGCTTGGAATATCGATGATGATTCTAAGCAGAATGTTTATGATATGGATGTAAATGATACTAGCATTTACGGAGATTATTATTAAAAAACCGATGAGTCTATTAATAGACTCATCGGCTTGATTGGTTTGTGTTATTCTTCGTCTGCTTCTTCTTCTGCTGCTACAGGCTCAGTCCACTGATCTTTAGCTTGCTCTTGAAGCTTATTAAAAATAACAGTAGCGGCTTCAGCAACCTGAAGACCTTGCGATTTTACTGCTATATCAATAAGCCTAAAAAGGGCTCCAGTTTCATTCTCGGTTAGCGTTAGTTCAATTTCATTCATGGGTTATATAATTAGTTATTTATTTTTTTTATTACGATGTTTTTTACTTGCGGATCGTTTAGCCGCGCTAGGTGATGTTTCAAGGGATTGCCGTACCTTAGATTGTGGTACAGATGTAGTAGATTTATCTGCTGTTTGGATGGGTTGTAAGAGTGATTTTAATATACCGTCTACATCAAACATCTGATTCACATCTTCATATGGACACTCATGACCTGCCCCAGAAAAATTATAATCATACAAATACGAATCAATAGTACCCTCAGGGAATTGCACCGGTGCTTTAATATTCGTGTGTAAATCATAACCAAATAGTTCTGGTTGAGTACCTACCCAGACAACCGTTGCCGATTTTTTCATAGCAGCCGCTGCATGTTGGAATGATGAATCAACAAATAAGCAACGATCTGCAATTTTAATCATATTGAAAAGAGTTTTCTTCGGTACAATCTTTTCATATCTGATGACATTATTAAGTTTGTGATGAAAATCGTAACACACATGAATAATCTGGTAATGATCCTTTAAATTCTCAACTAGATGTTGTGCTACTTCTGGGTGAATATCACGAGTCCAAGAGTAGTTATCTGCTTGATGATCTTTACCTGGCCCTCCAAATGGTTGGAAAAGTAATATTGGCTTTGTCTTTTGAATCTTAGCTAACTCCGGATCAACATAATTAGCTTCACGCATATTCATAGGTAGGTTTGGAGCTTCTCCTTTATAGTCGATACCAATCATCTTACACCAAGTAAGAATAAGATGTTTCTGCTTCTTAATATGGCTTGTTTCTTTGTAAGGTTCTTGTGAAAATACAACAGTATCCTTAGCATATATGTAATCCTCGTAAAAATACGGTACATTACCTAGTCGATATACACGTTCTATATCTTTATTACCTAAGTAGATCTCTGGCCAAGCACATACTACAATAACTTTAGTTGAAGGGTGATTATTTTTATATGCTTTTACTACTGCGGTAGAGCAGATATGCTTACCGATACCACCTTCGATATTAAAGACAGCAAATTCTGGACTTTGGTCGCTCATATACATAATAATTTATATTATACTAAGCGAAAATCCACTACATTTAAGTAGAGATCTTTAAAGTACCACTAGAATTCCATACAACACCAGCCACACCTGGATCTGATGTTGGTAGCGTCTTAAGGAACAGGCTCTGTGCGTGAAGCATTTCTGCACTTACAGATGCAACACACGTGCCTCCAGCTATCGCAGCTCTGCAATGACGAAGATTATTAGCATTACCACCAACTACAGCACTTTCAGGTCCTGCACCAGTAATAACATTATCATCACCTCCTCCTATAAAAGAAAAGTTAGCGCATACATCATTATTGTTACCTCCTGCTACAGCTGAACCGCCTCCAGTAGCATCATTGTAGTATCCGCCCACTACACTAGCAAAAGCTCCACAAGCTGTAGTATTAAATCCTGACTTAAGTTTGTTAAATGTCTGTGTACCAACAAAAGTATTATCTTGATCTATTTGAGCGAAGTCAGCAGATGTTGTTTGGTAAGAAGAATAAACACCGGACCAAGTGGCACTCGAAGATTGTACTGTAGTATAAGCCCCTGAAGTAGAAGCGTATATAGTTTTAGCAACAAATGAGTTACTTAAGACAGCACCAATATTAGCTACTGTTGCTACTTTTGTACTGGAGCTTTGAACTAATGCAAACTGTTCTGTTCCAGCCAATGGTGTAGTTGCTGCTGGGAGATCACTAATTTTAATACCGGCCATATCATTATTTATGTCAAAGGTAGTTGATTAATAGGAACTTCATTATAATATATTTGTAATAATGAACGCTCCCATAACATTTAGAGAAAAAGACCATACTTATACTCACAATGAGACTGGTGAGAGATTTACATCTGTCACAACGTTACTTGGTAAATATAAAAAACCTTTTGATTCTGATGGTATAGCAACTCGAGTGGCGAAACGAGAGGGTGTCTCGAAAGAGATGATTCTTGAAATGTGGGAAAAGGAAAAAAATAGAGCCTGTGATAGAGGTACAGAGATTCATAAGCTGTTAGAAGATTACATTACGTATGGAGACGAAGTAGATGATTGGGGTTGGTTATATAAAAGCTATGACAAATCACGTGAATGGAATATAGATAAATTCGATACAGTATTGTGTGAGCAGTTAGTATGGAATGAAGATTTTAAAGTATCTGGTCTTGCTGATTTAATATATGAACATAAGGATGGTACGTTCACAGTTGGAGATTTCAAGACTAATAAGCGGTATAGGTTTGGATCGGATTTTGGGGAATGGATGCTTGAGCCTCTAGATCATTTAGCAGTATGTGAGCATTCTACTTATACCATGCAACTATCATTATATGCATATTTATATGAACAGATGACTGGTAAAAAATGTCGCAAGCTAGTTATATATTATTTGAATAAAGATAAATTTGTAGCTTATCATGGTAATTATATGAAAGCTGAAGTAAAAGAGTTGCTTAAACATTTTTTTTATAATGGTTAATTAAAAGTTATTAAATAAATAGCTTTAATAAAACATGAAAAAGACAACTATCATTGGTAAGCTAGAAAAATGCATAGATAAAACCTTAGAGTCATTATATGATGCTCGTGATGTTCTAGAAGAGGTAGAGGATATAGAGCTCGATCAATTAATGAATGAGATTGTTGAAGATCTAGAATGTGATGTAGCTGATAAAGTTGAGCTATTACGAGAGAGAATTGATAAAATTTTTGAATAATATGAGAAAAAAAGTACTAATACTTGGACGAGGTTATGTGGGTAGTTATGTTTTAGCCAATATGGCAAAAAATCCTGCAATTGATATTGATGTTTTTTCAAAGGCAGAGTACGATTACACGGATGAATATTACCTACGTGATCTAATTAAGGAGCATCGTTATGATTATCTTATCAATGCTCAAGGCTTTACTGGTAGACCAAACGTGGATCAAGCAGAAGCTATGAAAGAGGATTGCTGGAAGTATAATGTACAAGTACCTTTAATGTTTAGTAGAGTGTGTAAAGATCTAAATGTTCAACCTATTCATATTACATCTGGTTGTATATTCACTGGTTATGATAAAGCGTGGAGTGAAGCAGACGAACCTAACTTTGGGGTGTTTAACCCTGATGCATCTTTTTACTCTACTAGTAAACATGCATTTGAATCAGTAAACGACTTTGGTATTACTATTCGTATTCGTATGCCGTTTTGTAATATTCTCCATGATAGATCATATTTAACTAAGATTCATAAGTATGATAATCTTATTCAAGCGGTTAATTCTAAGACATATATTCCAGAATTAGTAGACTTTATTGAAACTCTTGTTGAAGATGGTTGTACAGGTACCGATACAATTCACTTCTGTAACCCTGAACCTCTCCCTACATCTGATGTTGTTGATATTATGAGAGGATTTGAATTAGAAAATCTGAACTGGTCATGGGTAGATATTGAAGAGCTTAACCTAGCAGCTGGTCGGTCGAACTGTACGCTTGATACTACTAAAGTAAAAGAAGAATATGGATATACTTTATCAACTGAGAGAGAGGCTCTACAAAAGAGCTTAGCTGCTATCACAGCTGCTTGATTAAATAAGTATGTAGATGAGCTTTAATATTTTCGAGAATACTAATCTTGATTTCGATGTGTCGTTAATCAAGATGTCACGTACCCGAGATGAGACTAAAACTCTTAAAGATGTAATTGAGAGTACTACACCAATTGATCCCGCGGCAGTACTTAGTTTGGATTTACGTGAATCATCTTTGGCGATGGGATTTGCTGGTAGCATTACTATAAATAATAAATTTAAAATATTAGATAATTTAGATATTACTACTAATAGTCCACATGAGGTTTACATAGCAATTAAAATAACAGATCTTGATTTGCAACAGATTGCTGATATACCAGCAGAAGATAAGTGTATTACTTTGATTGGATTTATAAGTAATACATCATCTGGAGCAATCAATATTATCGACACGATAGTTATATTTGAATTTGAAGAAGCTTTTATAGCTGCTTTAAAACAAACACAAACCTTGCGTAATTTTTATGATGAAGACAATATTGATGTTATATCTCTTGCAAATAAATTTAATGCCAGCTACTTTAAATTAAGAGATAAAGATATAATAGTTACAGCCGACTCTGTTACAACTAATATAAAGCATAATATTAAAACTGCTTTTAATAATCATGACGGTAATGACCCTAGCATTTATGATGCAATGCAAGAAATGCTTAAAGAAACAACGGCGGGTGAGGTTGTATACGATAAACCAGGCCGGGTCTCTTTTTTTAGGTTTGTTAATCGTCTTTCTGATTTTGAAGATGATAATAGTGAGGTTATTAGACAATTACAGTTTGGACCATTTCTATCAGATAGACATTTACAATTTGTTAGATCGGTTTTAGAATACAACTTTGATGGTGATTATAGTGATGTATATACAGAAAAATTTACCCTAGGACCTTTAGCCGAAGCCACTGGTGATCCTAACACAAATTTATATAATAACATTGAATCATATAATATTAGCCGTGCCAACACTAGTGAACTAAAAGAGACAATATGGGGAGATTATCGTTTAGATAAAATTATTCCTGGTCAAGATTTAGCCCCCTTTTCTCCCTTTACAAAACATTTTTCACAAATACAACAAGACTTTATTAAAATTAATTTGCCGGATTTACCGGTAGGGTTAAATTTACCTGTGTTTATAGATGGAGAGTTAAAAGATTTTCATATAGACTTTAATGCTACTTCCAGTGATAATGATGTAGACCGTTCTAGAATTCAAAATCAAAACAAAATTGCTAACTTAGTACATAAAAGCTTTTTAACTATAGTAGAGACAATTACATTTAAGGTCAAAGGTAGTGTAATTAGACGCCCAAATACATTTATTTGGATTGAAAACGGTAAAGAAGAGGAACCTTATAAAAAGCTGTGGTATATAAATAGTGTCGAACATGTTTTTGCTAGCGGTAAATATACTACTAAAATAGTTGCAACTAAAATATTTGGAAATGTTACACTAGATGATTTTGGATTTAGTCTCGCGAATCAACCGTTAGGAGGGACTGATCTGCCGCAAGTTCCCCCCGGGTCGGTTTAATAGTTGATTATTTTATATACCTACATTAATATAAACGTATGTATAGCCCTTTAGTTGACTCTCATAAGAGTAATGTATATAAGAAGCTTAAGTCTGTTAAGCCTCATAAGGATGTAGTTGCATTTACAGCAGGTAACTTTGATATCATTCATCCAGGTTATACAGCTACCTTTGAAGAGGCTAAGAGACATTGTGATAAGTTCATTGTCTTCTTGCATGGTGATCCATCCTCTACTCGTAATACAAAGTACAAGCCAGTTGTGCCTTATTATGATCGTTACAAGATGCTCATGTCTATTAAGCATATTGATGAGGTCTATATGTACCAGACAGAAGAAGAACTCTTAGAGCTTATGAAGACATTTAATCTCGATGTTCGTATCTTAGGAGAAGATTATCTTGGTAAGCCCTTCACCGGTGATGACTTAAATCATGAAGTTATTTATACTACGAGATCACATGAGTGGTCTACTACTAAGTTTAAGAATCGTATTGCAGCTATGACTATGATTCAGAATAAGAAGCTACGCGATAGAGTGTTAGCCCTACTTAACGATGAGGATGCATCAGATGATATACTCAAAGGAGACTTTACAGAACTAGAAAAATGAAAGATAAGAGAAATTATGTAGTAACTGGCGCTGCTGGATTTATTGGTTCACATGTTGTAGATGAACTACTTAAACGTGATGATGTGTTTAAGATCTTTGTAATTGATAAGCTCGGTATGGGGTCAGATATGGAAAATATTGCTGATGATAAACATGTTAAGTTTATTTTTGAAGATATTGCTGATGACAGAGCATATGAGAACTTACCACGTATTGATTACATTCTACATCTAGCTGCTGAGTCGCATGTTGATCGCTCTATTACAGATCCTCTTGCATGCATTACAAGTAACGTTATGGGAACAGCAAAGATTCTCGAGCTAGCGCGGGTCGACAACGCGAGACTTGTTCATGTGTCAACTGATGAAGTGTATGGTCACCTTCAGTTAGACGAGCCAGCCTTCACTGAAGACACTAAGCTTGCCCCTCGTAGCCCTTACTCTGCTACCAAGGCAGGTTCAGACTTATTAGTTCAATCATACATTACAACCTTTGGTGTTAATGCTTCTATTACTCGATGCTGTAACAACTATGGACCGAGGCAAGCATGTGAGAAGCTCATACCTACTGTGATTGCTAAGCTACTCAAACAGGAACCGGTTCCAATTTATGGTAATGGTCAGAATATTCGTGAGTGGATTCATGTCACTGATCATGCTAAAGCCATTATTGAAGTACTTCACCATGGTCATAATGATACAGTTTACAATATCCCCGGTAGTATTCACTTAACTAATCTAGAGATGGTTGATGAGATTATTAAGCATGTAATTTTCCACAAGCCAGAGATTAATCCATCAATTGAGTTTGTAGAAGATAGGGCAGGACATGACTTTAAGTACTCTGTTAGTACAAAGCATTCTTTGAGGTCGGTTAGAGATCAGCGAATCTTTGATTTAACTGATACAGTAAAGTATTATCTAAAAAACTAGTTGATTTAAATATAATCGTAGATAAAATATATTATGGGTAAAAAGACATTTCCACGTAAACCCTTTAGATTTGGTAAATTTATTATCGAGTATAAAGAGAATTCAAAGAGCCCTGTCCATTTCTTGAAAGAAGAAATAAACACACAATTAGAAGCAGAGAGTGCAGCTGATCGCTTAAAGGGTGAGGGATACAATAAGGTATTAATTAAGCAAGTTGGTTGATGATAGATGGTAGATATCTAAAGAACATGACTTGCGTACATAGTAAGCATTTTAATAGTGTAGGTCTGCCAGAGGAAGGTACAATTGTAAACATATATTATAAATATGACCAAGAATATAATCAATTGCTAATTGACGACTATTCAATACAGTTAGTAGTTGATGGAATAATTGGTTGTAATGTTGCTAATAAAAATAATCTTATATCAGACTATGTTTACGAATTTTTTTTTAAGACAACTTATATGGAATTACTTAAATACGTTTTAACACAAATAAAATAAATAATGGAAGCAAATATTAATAACTTTTTATTTAAGCTAGATAAAAATAACAATACTATTGAAGTATACTTTGGCTCAGAAGTTGAAAGGCCTTATGGCTTTATCAGAGTTAAGCCAAATATTACCGAGAAAGAGTTTCATTTCGAAATATCTGATTGGTTTATGAATAATGCAAATGTATAATTGCATTTTAATGTTAAGTATATAAAATAGATTTATGAAACTAACCTTGTCTATTATTGTACTGGTAGCAGTATTTATTACCGTCCCGTTTATATTTAATAAGGAGCCAGTTTTTACTGGTACAGAATATGATGGAGAATCTCTCACTGCTAATTTATTTGCGAACCCAGTTACATTCACTGATAAAGCTGGTAAGTTAGTGGATGGTTATGCAGTAAGATATTATCCGGGAACTGATCAGTTATATTCAAAAGCCAGTTTCGAAAATGGCGTTATGCATGGACCATTTATTTCTTTTTGGGACAATGGTCAAATGCAGATGACTATGGTTTGGGATAAAGGTACTCATTACAAAAAAATGCGCACATGGGATCGAGATGGAAAGCGATTGAAAGGTTCCGGAGATGAGCAAATTATACAAATCAGAAATATGGATAAAGACTTAGGAGCTCAAATGGACGAATTAGAAAGACTTAAATTAGAATTTGTTCAATAAGGAACTCTGGTATAATGAGAGTATGAAGATAGTATATTGTGCTTGTGGAAGTCTTGTAAGGCCTGCTCGGGTTGAGGCTGGCTTTGATAATTGTGTGAGATGTGCTCATGAGAATCCAGTGGAGCCTCCTAAAGGTCGTATGGTATATGATGGTAAGGTTGGTGCTCAGATTGAGATAATGTCTGCTGAAACCTGGCGAGAAAATAAAGGATACTTTATTCCTAAAGGAGGCCGGAGTTGTGTTAAAAACTTTAGTAAAAATGTTTGTGCTTAAGGAACTATATTATAATTAGGTATGGCAGCAAGAAAAGATAAAGAAGGCCGTCGATTGAAGACTGGTCATTATACTAAGGATGCATTTTTCTTTATTCAAGATCTTCATGGTACTCTACTCACTCATAATGTAAGCGCTTTCTCTCAAAGCGATGCTCGATATGCACAGCGGCTACTTGAGGAAATGGATGAGATGAGACCAGCTCTTCAAGCTTTAGCTAATAACTTAGAAGCTAATATGCCTGATGAATTTATTACCAATTGGAAGGATCTTTAAGGAACTCTGATATAATAATATTATGAACCCAACAAGAGAAGATCTAATTGAGCTTGGCTATCTTAAACCTGGTGATACTTACTGTAAGATTCCTAAACGTTTACGTAAAGTTTTTCTTACCGAAAGTGATCTAGAGTATGCGGATCGTCACGGACTTACTCGTCAAGAGATGAGAGACTTTAAAGAAGAGATGATGATTGAGGATGAGATTATTCGCGATCACCGCATACTAGCTGCTCAAGAAAAGAAAGATCATTTCAACTCACCACAAGCTCATTATTTTGCATGGTAATTAAGTCTTTCAATATTGAAACTGGGAAACGGTACGGTGATTGTGCACCTAGATTTAATAAATCGTGGCAGCTTCACCAAGATGGTGATGTTTATATTTTAAAAGTTGATGGTGAGCCAGAAGAAATTCTTGAATTAACTGAAAGATCGTTGTATTATTTTAGTACGAAGAAAGGTAAGAAGGTGATGCAGTTACTCGAAAGCCAGCAGTTCAGAGACTGGCAATACACTCAATGGCATTCTGGGGATGTATGGGAATATGCTCCTTATTTAACTAAGTTGGAACGAGATATGTTAACATATGGAAACGCTCAATGGAGCTTACTAGATAATTTAGATTAAAATGAGTACAAAATGGCATGGTGGGAAAGGTGATAAGTCGAGAACCACAAATTATAACAAGTATGCAGATAATTATAACAATATCTTTGGTACTAGAGCAAGAGCTACTAACGACATATGGGGAGAACCTGGTCGTGTAGATATTATTGAAGGAGATACAATTTTGTATAGGGAAACCAAGGATCACTTTATTAATGTAGTTGTAATTGCAGAAGCTCCTGGTAAGTATGGTGAAGCAGGAGGTAATGCAGGTAGTCCCTTTGATATAACTCAAGATATATTTGAAGAGAAATATAAACCTTATTTAAAAATTCTTTAATGTAATCTAATTATGGAAATGATAGCTATAGGATTTGCCTTTGCACTTATATTAGTTGCAGCACTACCATATATATTATGGAAGATTATATATGTACTTCCTAATTTATTATGGACATGTTCTAAAGTAGCAACGTTTGTAATTGTATTTGGAGCTATTGTTTTTTGTATTAGTAAGCTTAGCTTAATAGAAACATAATAATAAATGAACAAAAATAAAACAACAAATGCATCATTAGGGCGCGATTATTTCTTAAACGCATTGCCGGATGATATAGATAAACAACAAGTAACCCGCTCAGATGTAACTGTAAGCGAAGCTACACTCAAAGAACTTGAAGACCTCGGATTAATTAACCAACCTAAATAGAAAATGTATAAACATATTAAAGATATGCTCCAAAGTGGGCAAGTAATACACGTAGAGTTCACTAAAAAGAATGGTGATACCCGTAAGATGAACTGCACAACAAATCTTGATTTAATTCCAGAGAGTGCGCACCCATCTGAGGATCGAATGAATTACGTAAATGACGATGTAGTTAGAGCATATGATATTGATGTTCAAGGTTGGCGCGCCTTTAGAGTAGATTCAGTAAATGTTCTAGAGTCAAAGGAACTCTGATATAATTAGGTATGCAAAAGAAAGAAGAAATTCCAGAAGAGGTTATCAACTACTGCATTGATAATAAAGTAAGTATTGTAGAAGGTCTCCAAGTAATTGCTGAGAGTAAAATCCAAAGCTTAGAAGAGGATATAGCTGCTCTTAAAAAAGATGCACTTAATGCATCAAGCGCGCTTGATGATATTTTCTCAGTAAAGAAGCTTAGCAAAGATGATATGGATGATGTTGAGACGTTCCTCGATTTTTTAGATAAAAACGTTACAGACTAATGATTAATTTAATTAAGAAACTATTTAAGAAAAAAACTGAACCTAAGTTTGTAAAATGTCTTAACAACCAAACATGGCTTGAAAGACAGGTTGATGATGCGCTCTATAAAAGAGATCTGTTGAATCATCCTTCTGGCAATAATCTGCCTAGCCAAGTAAAAGAAGCTGGCTTTATTTTAAATCCATCCGATAATTGGTATGATAAATATTATGACAATGAATAAAAAAATGACGGCGATTGTAATTGCCGCACTAACAATCACTGCTAACGCAAGTGACCACCACGATGAGAAAAAAGGACCAAAAGCTAAACCTGCAAAGGTCGATGGCAAGCGTAAGCTTCCTCCTCATATGGCTAAGTTCGATAAGAATAAAGATGGTAAACTTTGTGATGCAGAGAAAGCGACAGCCAAAGCGGCTTGGGTCAAGCGATTCGATAAGGATGGTAATGGCAAAGTTGAGGGTAAGGAGCTAGCTGCAGCTAAGAAAGCTATGGCAGAGCGTCGTAAGAATGCTCAAAAAAATAAAGGCAAAGGCAAGAAAAAGCCAGCGCCAAAAGGTGGTAAAAAGCCTGCTCCTAAGAAAGGTAAGTAAATGAACAAGGACCTGAGTATGTCTGAAAACTACTCTTTTTTTAATATAGTGAAAGAGTTTGTTCAAATCCACATAATAGCAAAAGATAGAGGTTTTAAATATGAAAAGATACCCAATACTCCGGATTTTAATGATGAGAGTACTGCTCTAAAATATTGGGAATCTAATAAACGTATTATTTTAGATGCTAATTTCTATAATGATACACTTGTTATTATTAGAAAAGAAGTTCATAACGTATGCACGACAAAATTAAATTAGATAAGCAAGATAGGGTTATCTATACTAAAACTGTTGAAGAAGGATTTATTTGCGAGCATTGGTATGAATATACTGATACTGGGGAACAAGTTCTTGTAAAGGTATTTGAAGAATCAACACTAACCGATTATATTGAGCATATTTAAAATAAATATTTGAGAATAAGTTCCTCTTCAGTAAGAATTTGTTCACCTTCATCTTCTTGTACTGTATCAAAACCTTCTTCATACTCCTCGTAGTAAGAATAAATATCATCTTCATCTGCCTCATAGCTAAAAGATGATGACCCTTTAGATGTTTGTATAACCTCATACTTATCTTTAATCCCTGCAACGATTAACTGTTTAAGTAATTTTGGACCAGTTTCTTTTCCGGCCCGGGCCATAAAATCTTTAACTTGATTACTAGTAAATTTACCTTTAAGTGTTAAAATAGGATCATCGTAAAGGCCCCAAACATGTATAGCCAGATATTGTCTAGTAATATCTGCACAATCCCTTATAACATAATATGCAGATTTCTTTTTTACTTCTACACCAGTATCAGGTTTTTTATGAGCTCTTTCTGCAGGTCCGTAAAGTTTAGATATTTGCTCTTTGCTATTGTCCAAGATTACTTCTTCAAACATACATATATTTAGTCTCTACGTATAAATATATGTATATCCTTAAGGAACTTCGATATAATTAGTTAATGATATTATTAGACCCGTCTCCTGGCATCAAAAAGCATACTAAGATTGACTTTGATCTTCTTAGTCAGTTGCTTACTACATTACTAGAATCTAATCATAAGCGGGATATTAATATTGTGGCAAAGGTTCATAAGAGTAAAATTGCAGGTACATCCCTATGTACTCATATAGATGGTTGTAGATTTCTTATTAACTTAGATGTTTCAAATGTCAAGAGACGTTACATATTTGGGTCTATTCTTCATGAGTTACGCCATTGTGTACAGAAGAATCTATTTGGCTATTGGCCTGATACTCACGCTATGAAGACTTGGAAAGATTACTGGTATTCAAAGGAAGAAATAGATGCTCGTAAGATGGAGAAGCTTACAACACATATGATTAAAGCATATGAATCGATGGTTAATATGAGTCTTCAGTTTAAGAAATATAATCTAAACAAGATTGGATAAGGAACCTCATTATAATAAGAGTATGAAACAGGAAGATAGACAATTTTTCGAAAATGTAGTTTTTGGATGCGTAGTTATTCTTATACTAGTGTTAGTAGGAGTATCAATTTTACCAAAATAAAAAATGTCAGAACCAGCAGAATCAAAAAGCAATAAGCACTTTCGTATTTCGTTAGTTAAATCGATTTTACGAATAGGCGGTTGTATCGTAGCATTAACCCCGATAGGTATTAGCGAATCAATCATAGCCTTATCTGTATCATTCCTCTCAGCTGAGATCTTAGGAATTTTTGAGGAACTCTAATATAATATAAATATGAATAATACTATTAAGATACTTAGCAGCAGTGACTTCGAAGTAATAAACAATGCCCCCTCTATGGAGGTTCTAGAATCAGGAAAACCTAAATTTAGTAAAAATGACAAAGCAGCAAAAAAGTTATTCAAAGATGTTCAGTTAGCTTATGATGATCTTGTTTTAGCTAAGATGGAAGCTGCTCCTGCATTTGGTGTATCTACTCCTGATGCAATCCAAAAGGCTGACGTAGCCTACGAGCACTATGATGAATTAGTAGATATTGTGGTTAAAGCTACCGGAGGTAATGCCCCAGCATATTATACTGACCCACAAACTGTTGACTTATTTGAGATTGGAGGAACCAATTGTCGTGAAATGACGTACAATGAAATGGCTGAACTTGAAGGCTCTATAGCGTTTGGAAATTAAATTCTTATGAAACCAAGTATATTACTCCCACTAATAATTATTACGATTGTGTTAATCTTAACCGGATGCGCATGAAGTACATGCTAGACTCCCAGTTGGGATAAGGAACTCCGATATAATTAAGGTATGAAAAGAGACAAGTACTTAGTAATCGTAAGTTTTAAAGGACGTGTTGAGCGGATTGTTGTAGAAGCTACTTCCAGGCCAGATGCTGAAAATGTTGTTTATGAGAAGAAAAAGCATTTGTTTGATCATGATGTAGTTCATGGTGCTAATACAATTAGTATTATGTCCTCTCGTAGAATGTCCTAATCGCTTGATATTTTAAAGACCTTAACTATAATATTATTAAGATTGACCCGGGGTGAAGTTGGTTTTGACGTAATAAATTACGGATGAGGGTTCAAGTCCCTCCACCTCCATTAATAAATATATATATGGCATTTGAACATATCCGTTTAGACGAGTTAGGTAGGATTATTTATAAATTCGTAAGATTTGTTGGTTATACTGAAGAGTGGTGGTTTTCATATGATAGTCAGAGCAACAAAACGACTGATAAATATATAAAAGAGCAGAAGCCATATTAAGGTGAAAAAAATTATAAAGGCTCTTAAAAATAAAGCTAAGCGCAAATTAGGTTGTCAAGAGGAAGTTGATAACTTTAGGCAGCTTGTAATAGATTTACATCTGAAGATAACTAGATTAGAAAAAGAAAATCGTAGGTTGAAGAAGACGATTAAAAATCTCTCAGAAACTTAAGGAACCTCATTATAATAAAGATATGAAAAAAGATATTTACAGAGTTCAAAAAAGTTCTAGTTATTCTCTGTATACAAAAAATGGTTCTAATCATAGAATACATGGACCAGCGTTGACAATTGGTAAAGATCAATATTTTTACATTAAAGGTAAGCGCTTGACTCTTTCTGGTCATGAGGATTATGTTAGATCTTATCTTATTCATGAACAATGTTACAATGTAGAGGAGGAATGCTTTGTAAAAGCTTTTAAATCTCCTGATGGTATATTTATACACAATCAAGAATTAGTTAACAATGCCAGCTGAAGCACCTCATTGGTACATAGAGATAATACATTTAGATGAAAAATTAATCTCTGAAAGTAAACACTTAGAAGGTCCTTTTATAAATCAATCTGATGCTGAACATCGTAAAGAAACTATTCTTACTAAACATGATGATATACGATCACAATTAACAATTAATCTTATAATGTTGTAATATTATGCTAAAATATAAAAAGACGAGCAAAATTAGCTGGGTAGATAAATCAGACCGCATTGCAGAGATAGCCAATCTAGCGGAGTTAATTAAAGATGGTGACGAAGAGCATCTAGAGCATTACAATGACTTAGTACATAGTTATGCTAAAGATACTAACATGCAAGCTTCGGCCTCTGAGACTGATCCAATTGCTTGGGATTTATTTTGTGAGTTAGCTGGTGGTGATCCCGGTAAGATTGTTTATGCAGGTGGTAGGAGAGGTTTAAACTATCTAGAAATGGTTAAGTTTAATCGAGGCTATTGGCGATAACTAATTTAAAATAATTAAAATGGACCCTATCCCCACTATTACTCTAGCTGTTGTAATTATTGAGCTTGTTATATTGGTATTCCTCTTTAGGTCTAATAAATAATTACATGAAGACCTTACTTATACTATTAGCCTGTTGCTTAATTAGTTGCGAAGGAGGATATAGCTCATATACATACCAATCCGTTCCATCAACTACTATACGTACTTATAGAAGCTACACACCTGCTTATTACTACACCCCAAGGAGAGTAATTTACTCTCCACCAGTAGTAAGATATCAATATAGAACACCTCGATATCACAGTGTTGCAACAAGAAGTTATAGAAGAAAATGTCCGTAAAGGTGAAGTTTGTAGTTACAGGAGAAGACAACCAAGTTATTGTTTCCTTTGATAACAAACATGATGCAATAGATTATGCGTTTGAGTATTTTAGGTCAATTCATGACGATCGTAGCTTAAACCAGGTAAATGTTAAAGATATTGATGATAATTTATTTTTTACCAACTTTCGCACACCTACAACTCATTATTAGAATTGTATAATATCATAAGGAACTCCGATATAATTAGGTATGCCCGATAAAGAAGAGATTAAAGAGATAGTCGAAGAAATGATTGAAAAGGCAGAGAAAGAGAAGCGTGAGCTTGATCTTGCTTACCGTGAGATGGAGTTTGATGGACAAGGACTTTAGGAACTTAATTATAATAAGAATATGAAAGAGAGAGTTGAGAGATTAGTTGAGTCTGGTGAGCATGTATTTCTAGATATCCGACCTAGGCGTGACAGTAAGATGTGGTCAGAAGAAGGAGTCATCAAGAGGCTCGATGCTAATGGTTGGTTTCAGGTTGAGTTTATGGGATCTACTAATGGCTGGCATGTCAATCAGATCGTAAACATCAATACGGATTAAAATTTTTCACCTAATGATGGTGCGTCAAGTGAGTATAAACACGGTTAAGCGAATAGGGTAAGACGTTAAATAATGAACTATCGTGGGAGTAAGGGCGCCCTCAGAGAAAGACCCTAAGCTTTAAGGAACTACATTATAATATAGAAACAAAATATGGCCCGGTCATCTAACTGGGAAGAACCACCCGGTAGCAATGCTAGCAAGGCTACAACAAGGCGACGGCTAAGTATGGGAGGTAATGCAGGTTCAATACCTGCTCGGGCCTGCTCCTAGCAATTAACGAGGCGTCAAAATCTTCACGCCTACAACCCGAGAGGGAGAGGCTAGGTGGGAGTAAAGAACTACAATATAATAAGGTATGAAAGAGATTAAGTATGTTGTTGTAGCTTATACTAAGACAAAGACTAATGTACTCAAAGCTCTTAACCTCTGCATTCATGAAGTAAAGGATGAAGTACAGAATGTATGGGTAGAGAAGGTAGTACCAGTCAATAGAGAGCGTAAGAATGAGATGGTTAATGGATGGACGCCTGGGACAGAAGAGTTTAATAGTGCATGGCGTGATACAGACCCAAGTGACAGACCGATTAAATGTATTGTACATACAGTAAAAAGAACTCTCATATAATAATAGTATGAACGATACCGTTGGAAAAAACTATATTGCTGTTAAGGGAAGAGATACTCTTAGAAAGATTGTTGTTGTATCGCCTCGTGTAGTGCTTACTGAATGTGAGTACAAAGAGTTAGGATGGCGATATGAGCTCTGGCCAACAGAGCCAACTGAGACCTGGCTTAACTTTAGCTATTCTGATGAGCGGTTGAAGGATGTTAATAGTAAGATGCTCTTGATGTCTAACCTTCTACGAGTTC
>Ga0209535_1000935_pt1 | contig 20254 bp, 35 predicted proteins | sample LinPmetageLP28_FD_184041 | JGI IMG/M metagenome (GOLD analysis project Ga0209535, IMG submission 184041) | Marine viral communities from the Pacific Ocean - LP-28 (SPAdes) (version 2) | ecosystem: Environmental > Aquatic > Marine > Oceanic | place: Pacific Ocean | collected 2009-08-22
CTCGATGGTTACTGCGAACCGTTTCTGGTCACAGATCTTCGGTATTGCTTTTAGTAATAAGCGTTGGTTGCATTTCTTTATGCTCTTCGTTCCCGTCATGGGTCTCTGGACAAGTTCTATCGGTATTATTGGACTCGCTCTTAATCTACGTGCTTACGACTTTGTATCTCAAGAGATTCGTGCAGCAGAAGATCCTGAGTTTGAAACTTTCTATACCAAGAACATTCTCCTAAATGAAGGACTACGTGCATGGTTGGCACCAGTTGATCAACCACATGAGTCATTCGTATTCCCAGAAGAAGTTCTTCCTCGTGGTAACGCATTGTGATTCAATCTCTAGGATTCTTACTACTTCGTATAGCGTTAGGCACCATGCTTATCCATCATGGATATGAGAAACTAGAGAACATCGAAAACTTTGCGGATGCATTTGTACGACCATTGCATCTTCCATTCCCAATCGTCTCCTCATACTTCGCAGCATTCTCTGAGATTGTGGGGAGTTGGTTGGTTATCTTTGGACTTGGCACTCGTCTAGGTGCCTTGGCAATCCTAGGTACAATATCATTTGCAGTTTATCATGCTCTAGCTACATCTGGATTTAATATCTACTTGTTAGAACTCTTAGTTCTTTACTGGGGATCTGCAGCATGTATCGTTCTCAATGGTGGGGGTAATTTCTCACTAGATTATCTCATAAAACGGAGACTCACAAATGATTAAAGGACTATTCACTTTTATGTTCGCTGCTTTAATGTGGGTACAAGTTCCCCAGTGGCAAGACGATTGGAGCAAGTGTGCAGTAGATGTACCTGACACAGCATGTCATTGGTATATTGTCGCCCCAGATAGCACAATGGGTGAGGGATTTAGTTGGGCAAATGCTCCTTGGTTTTCAGTAGAAGGATTGAGGGACATTGGTGAACTCAAAAACACAGTTCAGTCTCTACAGGAGGCATAATGAATAACTTCGAAGTCATCTTATACTTCGTCTGCTTCGCTGCTATCGGCGGCGGAGCCTTTGCAATGATGTGGAGTAACATTCAATCTATTAATATAGAGATGAGGAATCCTCGCAAGCCAAGACATCCTGAAGCACCTGAACCAGGTGAAGAATTAATGTATGTAGATTTGACTAGAGAAAAACTAGAAGATTTATATAAAGATTAAGTTTTTAATACAGGAGGTTTACACCTCCTTTTTTTATGGTATAATAAGTTATGAATAAAATTTTTCAAACTAATTTTTTCGTAAAATTTAAAGCACCAAACTATAAAGAATTTTCTGATAAGATAGAATCAGTAGAAGTAGAAAACACTCCTAATTTTAGTTGGGGTGAATTTTGTAATGTTGATAAGTCAAGTCAGAGATGGCAAGACTGGATGGATATTATTTGTCCAAGTTTAGATATACTTTCCAAAGAACTTAACTATCGTGGTGATTATATCATTACAGATCCTTGGATAAATTTTTACTCTAAAGGTTCATTTCAGGAACCACATGATCATCTTTATTGTGACTTTGCTTGTGTTTTCTTTATGAATACTGGTTCTGATTTTTCTAAATTTTACTTTAGAGACAGATATAATAATGGAATTTCACCATCAATTAGAGAAGTTCTACAATATAGTGATACTTATTGCCCGGAAATAAGTGCAGGAGATATTATGTTCTTTCCTGCACACTTACTTCATGGAGTATCTCCACATAAATCTTCTACAATTCGAAAAACCTTTTCTACTAATTTAGATCTTCGTAACTGGTATAAGTTATGAACTCAAAACAACTTTAATTTTAAAAATATGATATAATAATAGATACAATATCAGCAACAAAGCACATACACAATCACATGAAAATATTCTTAGATACTGCTGACACAGATGTCATCAGAGAATACTTCCAGACTGGATTGGTGGACGGTGTTACCACTAATCCAACTCTTATTATGAAGAGTGGTAAAAATCCAGAAGATGTCTATCAAGAGATTAAAGACATCGGGGTAAAAGATATAAGCATGGAAGTTATGGGTAACTTCGTTGATATGTATATGGAGGGATCTAGACTCTCTCAAAAATTTGGTGATGTATGTACAGTCAAAGTTCCTTGCACACGCGAGGGTTTGAAAGTATGTAAAGCACTCACTGATGAGGGTGTCAAAGTTAACGTCACATTGATCTTCTGTGCCTCTCAAGCAGTTCTAGCAGCCAAGGCTGGGGCAACATACGTTTCACCGTTTGTAGGGCGCTTAGACGATCAATCAGTGGCAGGATTAGAGGTTGTCAGATCCATCTCTGAACTGTATCGTATACATGGAGTAAGAACACAAGTTCTTTCCGCTTCTATCCGTAGTGTGCAACGTGCTATCAGATCATGGTATAATGGTGCTGAGATCTGCACGATGCCACCTAAGGTATTTGATCAAATGTATGATCACATTCTTACCGACAAGGGTATGGAAATTTTTATTAACGATTGGGAATCAGTACAAAAATGACATTTACAATTTACTCAAAGGATGGTTGTCCCTATTGCACCAAAGTTGTTCAGGTGTTACAGTTAGCAGAGCAAAAACATATCGTGTATAAATTGAACAGAGACTATACACGCGAAGAGTTTTACTCTAAGTTTGGCAGAGGAACAACTTTTCCTCGTGTTGTCCTTAATGATGATGTAATTGGTGGATGCCAAGAAACTGTCAAATACCTAAGGGAAAATAAACTAGTTTAATGGATCAAGAAGTTTACGAAATTATTGAACACTCAATTGATGTTGCTTTTGAGCAGCAGAAATTTCTCTTAAAATTTTATGATTATTTAAAAGTTATAAATGCAAAAAGAAAAGATGTTGATGAATTCATTGAGAGTAGCATAACAAAAGAAATAAAAGATCTTATCATTGAACTTGATGAATACATTAAGGGAGGACAAGACAATGAACACAAACAGTTGCGTGAAGCTTATGGACACATTCCCAAACCAAAGGCAAGAAAAATTAAACAATTTCTAGAAAGCATCTTAGAAGATGCAGAAAGGTACAGTTATGATAGACGACCTGGACGAAGAAAAAAGCACTCTAAATAAATCAAATCCACATTTCAATAGAGGTGTAGAGTTATTACTTAGAAATAGGAGGAGAGCTGAACCGCCCAAAACTTTTCAAATAAAATTTGGAAACATGATTTCACTGTTTAAGAAAGATATTGTTTTCCATTTTAACTTTTATTTGGATATTCGGAAAAGATAAATCTCGGGAGGACGGGAAAATGTTGGCAGTAACACTAACGATAGGAACATTAGTTTCGATTATGTTCTTTTTTGTAGGAGGTATGGTAGGATGGCTAGCAAAAGAACATGTCTACAGCACTCAACCAATATACACTCATCCCGAAATGTTTGATGAGAACGGTAATGTTCTACCTGATGAAATTTTAGCAGTAAGGTTTGAAAACGATTATGGCAACGACGACGACGACGACGAAGAAGATTGAACTTCCACCCAATCCATTTATTCATGAGATTTTAGAACTAGCTTGTAAGCAACGTTCTAAGGCAAAGAAGATTGAAATTTTGCAAGAGTATGAAACTGATGCTCTTAAGTCAATTTTCATTTGGAACTTTGATCAAACTATTATCTCAGTTTTACCTGCGGGTGATGTTCCCTATAAAAAAAATGAAGTTCCTGTTGGTACAGATCACACATCTTTGCGTAGAGAGTATAAACATCTTTATAACTTTGTGAAAGGTGGTAATGATAGTCTTTCTGGACTTCGTAGAGAGACTATGTTTATCCAAATGCTTGAAGGACTTCACCCTAAAGAAGCAGACATCGTAATTCTTTGTAAAGACAAAAGACTTTCAGAAAAATATAAGATTAATTATGATATTGTCAAGCAAGCATATTCAGACATTCAATGGGGTGGACGCAGTTGAAAGTTATTAAAGAGGATTGTGATCCCAATGTTGATAACAACAGGGATCTCCCTAATAATGCATTTATTGTTACATACACAAAGGAAGGAGAAGAACATTTTGATTTAGTTTCTGCTGCAAAACAATCAGAAATTTTTGATAATTATTATGACAAATATAAAAAAGATTTTGTCACCATGAAACAATCTGAAGGTAGATATAATCCTAGAATGTGGGGAAATCCACCTCCAAAAGAAAAGAAAAGAAAATGAACAAAGGTTTTAAGGGTTTTATTGAAGATGATGATGATAAAGACGGAAACGTCCGATTTGAGATTGATACTGATGAGGTAGGACGCCTTATTAAAAAATATAAAAAATTAAAGAAATTTCAAAAGTCAAACATGGCAGAGTTATCTAAACTCTCTGGCATACAAACTGAGATTGATAATCTTATAAGTGAATATGGTATTAACAATGAAGCCCTACAGTAATGGGCAAGCATTATCTTCTTAATTTGTATGGTTGTAATTTTGATGTTCTCAATGATGAAATATACTTGAGAAATTTAATTAAACTTGCTGCAGAAACAACTGGAGCAACAGTTTTACAAACTATTTCTCACAAGTTTCAACCTCATGGCGTGACTGCTATATGTCTTTTATCAGAGAGTCATATAAGTATTCATTCATGGCCTGAGAAAGGAGAAGCAGCAGTAGACATTTTTACATGTGGCGAAACGTCGCCAAAGATAGGTTGTGATATTATTATTTTACAACTTAAAAATGATAATCATACGCTCAGTTATATTGAGCGATAGATAAATATCTCAGCAGGAGTATGTGTATGCTTTCTACGCAATATCGTTTGCGACTTGAATTTATTTGTAAATGTATCTCAAACAATGAAGATGTAAAACTAGATGATATGATCTGGGCGCAGAAACTTGCCAAAGCAAATACATCTGCTAATGAAATGTTAAAGATGGCAAGACGCCAAGCATCACAAAACATTGAAGAGGGCAGCACAGATGATTTTCTGAATAGGATGGGACTAGGAGATCCCGATCCATCCAACCATAAGAAGGGATTCACTGATGCTGACGATATAAAAGATTGGTTTCATACTGAAAAACCTGACGATTGGAGACAAAGAGACTAATGCAAGCAGTAATTTACAGTAACGGCAGTCAAGAATGTGAAAGGGCTGGTATGCTTTTGAAAAGTATTCATGAAGATTTCCATGAATACTTTTTGGATGAAGATTTTACAGAGAAACAGTTTCATGCAGAGTTTGGTGCAGAGGCTGAATATCCACAGGTTGCTATTGGACTTAAGCATCGTGGAGATCTCAAGGAGACGTTACATTATCTAAACAACCACAATTATAAGTGTTCGTGTTGATACAAACACAATTGACTATATAATCTATGAAGGGTATAATAACCCTGTCGTTCATCCAGGAGACTGGACGCAAGTAAGTCGCGGAACGGATCGTTCATCCGTCATTGTGACGGACGCAAACGACTGAAGGAACGGGAAAAAACGGATCCATCGAAAGATGAGAAGGTTAATTTTCACCCAACTTCAGGAGAATAACAATGAACACACTCAACCTAATTCGTAAGCAGATTGAAAAACAGTCTGCTTTACACGAAGCGCAAATTTCTCACACATCATATCGTGGTGTTGTGACTAAGAAATTTCAAGTTGAACCTAAAGAAGTTCATGGTAAGTTTACTTATCGCGGACATACTTATAGCAAGTGATTGACTTACTAATCATTAATTGATATAATGGGGACTAACGTCCCCATTTTTTATGGAAGTAATTACCAAAGGAAAGGTAAAAACTGTGTATCAAGGTGATGATGCAGAGCAAGTCATCATTGAGTATCATGATAAAGTCACTGCAGGAAATGGAGAGAAGGAAGATCATCCTTTAGGAAAAGGATCTCTCTGCTGTAGCATCTCATCTATTATCTTTGAGAAACTTTCTAAGGAACATATCGCAACACACTATATCAATATGGTTGGTGCTAACAAGATGGTATGTAAGAAGGTAGACATCGTTCCTCTAGAGGTTATTTGTAGGAACCGTGCTGCCGGATCTATTGTTCGTGAGACAACTTTGGTAGAAGGTGCTCCACTACCACAACCTATTGTTGAGTTCTTTTTGAAGGATGATAGCAAGCACGATCCTCTTCTGACACCAGATCGTGTGCGTCTGATGGGATATAATCCAGATCCTTTTGTTGAGATGACACTACGGATTAATGATTATCTCCGCCAGATGTTCTACATCTTAGGTATTGATCTGGTTGACTTCAAGGTTGAGTATGGATATGATGCTCACGGTGATTTGTATCTTGCCGATGAGATCAGTCCTGATAGTATGAGACTATGGAAGATTGGTAGTGATGAAAGATTTGATAAAGATTTATTCAGAAAGGATGAAGGTGATATTGTACCTGCCTATCGTGAGATTCTTGATCGACTGCAACCACTAGCAGTTCAGTGAAGCATCACATCCCCGACATTATTAAGAAGAACTGCTTTGATTGCTTTAAGAGTTTGAATGCTGCTGAGAGATCAGTTGTTTTAATGGGTGAGGATGCATATCGCGAGTCACTAGATCTCGATAACGATGATGCTCTCTGTTGGAAGATACCAAGTAAAGAATCCACAACATTTGTAGGTTGGAATCCTATGTGTATCCCAACGATGGATTACATAGTATGGAAACTAAAACGTCGTGAACAAATTTCTAAAGGAGAAATTTATTAATGAAATCAGAACAGCAAGAACGACTTAAACTTATCGTTCGTAACTTAAAGTCTTTGGTAGAAGTATTAGAATCTGAGGTGTATTCTGATATCTCTAAATATAATAGTGAAAGAAGTAGTACGCTTATAACCGATTATGATGAAATATTTGAGGACGACGATGGCTATCCAGACTAAATTCTATGAAGGAATTCTCCGAAAAAAAAGCGGCGAAAAAAATTATTAAAAGGGCGAAGAAACATCCTGATTGGTATTCCCAAGAAGATGTAATGTATGCTAAAATAATGAAGAAGGTATTGAAAAAAAGTGAACAACGTAAAACTGATTAGCGTAACACCTGATGCTGAAAAGCATATTGCATATTGTGCTCGCGTAAGTAATCCTAAAAATCAAAAAAACGATTCTTTCGCAGGACTCCTGCGTTACTGTATTAAACATCAGCACTGGAGTATTTTTGAACAAGCGTTCATGACTCTGGAACTGAATACTACACGCGGTATCGCAGCTCAAGTGCTTCGACATAGGAGTTTTACATATCAAGAATTCTCACAACGATATGCTGATGTAAACTGGTTGGATGCTGGTATCCCAATTCCAGAACTGCGTCGTCAGGATGAAAAGAATCGTCAGAACTCTATTGATGATATTGATCCTAAACAATCTAAGTTTCTGAACAACCGCATCTCTCAATATTTTGCTGAGGGTATGGATCTTTACAATGAACTTCTGCGTGAAGGTATTGCAAAGGAATGTGCCCGATTTGTGCTTCCCCTTGCTGTGCCTACTAGACTCTATATGACAGGCTCTGTGAGGTCGTGGGTTCATTATATCGATTTGCGCTCTGCAAACGGCACACAGAAGGAGCACATGGACATTGCACTAGACGCCAAACGTGTATTCAAAGAGCAGTTCCCTGCTATCTCTGAAGCACTTGATTGGCAATAAATATTTACGTGGTTAACTAAATTGTATGGCAACTTACCCTGTTATTAATAAGGAAACTGGTGAACAAAAAGACGTTATCCTTAGCGTTCATGTATGGAATCAATGGTTAGAGGATAATCCTGAATGGCATAGAGATTGGAGTGATCCAACTTCCGCACCTGGTTGTGGAGAGATTGGTGAAGTCTATGATAAGTTGAAGAAGTCACACCCTGGTTGGAATGATGTTCTTCGCAAATGCTCTAAAGCTCCAGGATCTACAGTCAAACCGGTTTAACTTATGCCAGCAAAAAGAAAGAACAGAGATCAACCTATCGGAGTTGGTTTAACTGCTAAGCAAATGAAGCGTAAAAAACCAATTAATACCGATTTGATGAGGGATATTGATCCACTCACCGATAATCAAGAAAAATTATTTGAATCATACGCTGATAGTAAGAACCTTGTTGCTTATGGAGCAGCAGGTACAGGTAAAACTTTTATCACACTTTATAATGCACTTAGAGATGTTCTAGATGAGAGATCTCCCTATGAAAAAATTTATATTGTTCGTTCCCTAGTAGCTACTAGAGAGATTGGTTTTCTTCCCGGAGATCATGAGGACAAATCATCTCTATATCAGATTCCATATAAGAATATGGTGAAGTATATGTTTGAGTTGCCTACGGAAACAGACTTTGAGATGCTTTATGGCAATCTAAAGACACAAGGAACGATTAGTTTTTGGAGCACTTCATTCATTAGAGGAACAACACTTGATAAAGCAATTATTATTGTTGATGAATATCAGAACTTGAATTTTCACGAACTTGATAGTATTATTACTAGGGTTGGTGAAGACACCAAGATTATGTTCTGTGGTGATGCCACTCAAACTGACTTAGTAAAACAAAATGAAAGAAATGGTATTCATGACTTCATGAATATTTTGAGAGTGATGCCATCCGTTGACATCATTGAATTTGGAGTTGAGGATATTGTTCGCTCTGGATTGTGTAAAGAATACCTGCTTGCAAAAACAGAACTTAATCTATGAACTTCATTCATCATAATTATCTCGGTGATCTTGAACTAAACAAGAAAGAAACAAACGGCATCCGTCTCTACAACCTTCCAAGTGGAGACTGGGTGCCTTCTATTACATCTGTAACTTCTTTTTACAACCGACAGATCTTTGTCAAGTGGCGTAAGCGAGTTGGTATTGAAGAAGCAAATCGTATTACAAAAAAAGCAACTACTCGTGGTACTGATTTCCACGAAGCAGTTGAAGTATACATGCGGAACAATGAAATAAACTGGGATGACTTTCGTCCTCTTACACAGTTCATGTTTCATCATGCCAAACCATACTTGGATAAGATAAATAACATACACGCTATCGAAAGAACTCTGTACTCTGAGTATCTTGGATTGGCTGGTAGGGTAGACTGCATCGGTGAATACGAAGGAGAACTTGCAGTCATTGACTTTAAGACTTCTGAAAAGATTAAACCAGAAGCATGGTTAGAGAATTATTTCGTTCAAGAAATGTTTTATGCCTCTGCCTATTATGAACTGACTGGAATCCCTGTTAAAAAACTTATTACCATTATGGTTACACCAAATGGTGAGGTTGAGGTATTTGACAAAAGGAACAAAGGCGATTATATTAAACTTCTAGTTCGTTACATAAAAGAGTTTGTACATCACAATACTAGGACGCAGAATGGAGAATGAACTAGAAAAAGAACTAGAGAAAAAATTCTTCTGCCCATCAAAATTCGCGCAGGACATCGAGAATCTTGTACTGGAAAATAAAGGTATGAGTTATATCGATGCGATTGTTAATTTCTGCGACAAAAATTCTATTGACGTAGAATCTGTACCCAAACTAATATCCAAACCTCTTAAAGAGAAGATAAAGTTTGAGGCAATGGAGTTAAACTTTTTAAAGAGAACTTCCCGTGCCAAATTGCCTATTTAATTCCAAAAAAGGGCGAAAAAAAATTCCGGCAAAATTTTCATGTATAAGGTTTTTCAGTGATGCCGTTTGACGCATATAAATCATACCTTTCTTTGAAGAATCACTTTACCAAAGAAAAGTATGATTACCACAAATACTGTGGTAAAAGTCGTGCTACCGTAAAATCGTTTTATAAACGTAAAGATCGTTTCTGGTTTGAGAAATTAGCACGTAACAAATCAGATAAAGAAGTAGTTGAGTTTTTCGTATCTAATTTTATCGATTGCACTGATCCTGGAAAACTATGGATTGGTGAGATGATTCGTGAAGGTGAAGATAGATATATGTCATGGAAAAAAAGAACTCAGTCTCTATCTTATTTGTTTAAGGAAGAATCTAATAGGATATTCGATGACGACAATCTTGATTTGATGTTTGCCTTAGATGGATCTAAACATCCGCAAATTTTAAAAGAATATCTTAGAGGAAATGTCTCTATAGAAACAATGGTAATTCTTGATAAAATATTGGGATACAAAAGTAAGTGGGATAAACAATTGATTGATCCAGTATGGGAATCTGTCAGTATGAAGTTGAGAAAATATTCACCTTTCCTAAATATTGATGTATTTCGTTATAAAAAAATTCTTAAGGAAGTAGTTTTAGGAGAAGCATGAGTTTTTTTGAATCTGATTTAGTCCGTGCAGAAATGACGGAAATTCAAGAACTTCAGGATGAAGTTTATGGTAATGTTTTTAAGTTTCCTTCTATGTCAAAGCAGGAGCAAAAATTTCATGTCGCACTTCTAGAAAAACTACTAAACAAACAAAAGATTCTTTATACAAGACTGAGTTTGTCTGATGATCCTGAAGCAAAGATGATGAAATCTCGCATCATAGAATCTGCTACGATGATGGGGCTTCCTCCAAACGTTGACATCAGTGTTATCTTTTCCAACATGGGTAAGATGCTTGATGCGATGAAGAAGCAGATTGACACCCAGAGTTTTTACTAGTAGAATAACGAAGTACCCAAAAGCCAAATCTTACAAATACAAATACATGTCATTTTCTGATCTCAAAAAGCAATCCTCTATTGGTTCTCTAACTTCCAAACTTGTTAAAGAAGTTGAGAAGATGAATAATACTTCCAGTGGAGGTGATGATCGCCTTTGGAAACCCGAAGTCGATAAAGTGGGTAACGGTTATGCCGTCCTCCGTTTCCTTCCTGCCCCTGATGGAGAAGATCTCCCTTGGGCAAAGATGTACTCTCATGCCTTCCAAGGTCCTGGTGGTTGGTACATTGAAAACTCTCTGACTACACTTGGATCTAAAGATCCTGTATCAGAGCACAACCGCGAACTTTGGAACAGCGGTGTTGAGTCTAACAAAGAAGTTGTCCGTAAGCAGAAACGTAAACTGTCTTACTATGCAAATGTTTATGTTGTAAAGGATCCCACTAATCCTCACAATGAAGGTGGTGTCTTCCTCTACAAGTTTGGTAAGAAGATCTTTGACAAAATCATGGAAGCTATGCAACCTGAGTTTGAAGATGAGACTCCTATCAACCCCTTCGATTTCTGGCAAGGTGCAAACTTCAAACTGAAGATTGTCAAGAAAGATGGTTACTGGAATTATGATAAGTCTGAGTTTGATACTCTTGCTCCTTTGCTGTCTGATGATGATGCAATGGAAGCAATCTGGAAGAAAGAATATTCTCTTGCTGGACTAACTGCTGCAGATCAATTCAAGTCTTATGAAGATCTTGAGCGTCGTCTGAAGTATGTTCTTGGACAGAAGTCTCGTCCTACCACCCCCGCTGACGAAGAGACTCAATATGATGATTATGCTGCAAAAGAGTCAGCAGAGCGTCAGATTCAGCAGTCTCTGTCACGTTCTAAGCCAGACTTCAATGCACCTGATATTACTCAGTCTGCACCCGTTAAATCTGATGAAGATGAAGATGATGCACTCTCCTATTTCCAGAAACTAGCAGAGAGTTAATCAAATAACTTAATATCTTCTCCTCTCTTAAGGGTTCTACTCACATATTGGGTAGAACCCTTTTTATATGGCATTATCTTATTCACATCTTCAATTATTAATTCAAGATACTGAGGTTTAATCAGGTAAATATTTCTCTTTAATTCTTCTTTGCGAACTTCATATGTGTAGTTTGAAACAACATCTACCTCATTAACTCTTGTTACATATTTACCTCTTGTTTCATCAAAGTATTCAGTCTTGAAATTTTTTGGAACGATTAATCCTTTTTTAATAACTATTTCTCCAGCGTCATTTTTAAGTTCTCTTGTCTCATAATGATGAATATTATTTGATTTCTCTACATCTCCATATTTTTTGATAAGAAAATCGTTAAACGCCATCTGTGTCAAAGGCCATTCTGTCTGAATGTTTAGAATATTATTAGAAAGAAGAACCAACCAATCAAGCGTTTCATCGTCGTAGATATCAAATGCAACATTGTCTGGGCGATCATCTCCCTCAATCTTATATTGAGTAAAGAATGCTAGGTTTTTTAAAATATCTTCACGAATTTTTACACGCTTAAAAAGATTTTTAACAGTCGTGTAGTCACCAATACTTTTGCCATCAGAATCTCTGGTGACATAATCAAAATCTGGAACTTGTCTGAAATAACTTGCCATTAGTAACCTATACTACTGGGAAATGGACCGTCAACTATTTTTTGGAAAGCCTCTTCAGGATCTGCTAAAGGTCCTGTGGATGCTAAGTAATCATCTTCAGTAATTGGATCAAGTTCTTGGAAACTCATATCAATTTTATATTGAGTCATCGTTCTTGCAGGATCATCATATGTCATATATGTACTACCATTTCCATACGTTGTATTTAGATCCAATAAGGCACAATTTTTTATTTTTCCTATTGATGGATGATCTCCACCACTACCTGTCAAATAATTTATTGTGAAGATGTTAGGACTTACTACAAAAATGTTATCGGTTGATTTTTTAACAGACATTCCTTGCTTGAAAAATCTTATAATTTTTTTGATTTGTGTTGCCTCAGGGCTACTTCTAGCAGACATTGTGAATGTGAAATTAAAACTTCTCAATGTGGGTGCTTGAAAGAGCAACTCCATGTTTGGATTGAGTATACCGCCACCAAGTCTAGAAAATAAATTAGTTCCAGTAAATTGTTGTGCTAATCCAATTCTTAATGCTGAAATGATATTAGATCCTTGTGTTGATCCAAGAGCTGCTGCAAGATCTTCTGGGCTCATAGTTACAGCATTTCTTAAAAAATCTGCTCCGGCTTGTCCTGCAGCAACTGGGTTCAAAATAGCACCAGCACCTATGGCTGAGATTACATCTAGATTTTCACCATCAAATTTTACAGAATTTTTATCGCTTATACCTCCTGGAATTGGAAGTGTAACGGATCCTTGTATACTTTCAGTTGATCTATTACTTATGGATAATGGATCTAAATTACTAAAATCAAATTTTATATCTCTTCTTCCAGAAATATATCGCATACCAAATTTGATTCTATCTTGCTTTGAAGATCCAATGTTTTCAGGATAGAAAAGATTTTCATATTTTTTTCTTCTTGTACCTTTAATATTTAAAGGAACATTATTACTGCTGAGATTTAAATTAGAAAATACGTTTCCCGCTATCTCAAGGTTATTGAATATCTTAGAGTTCCAATGATTGTCAGGAAGATTTGTTTGTCTTACAAGTGTCTTTACTTGTTCTGATTTTAATTGATTCTTAAGTGATGTATTTCCACTCTTTGCATAGTCTTTTTGAAAATCAAGATCTGCATAAATTGTGTCATTATCACCATCTCTTACTGTAACAAAATATTTTTTATTACCATCATCAGTGACGAGTGTGGGAGTTGTTACAAATCTTTGATCATAAAGAGATTTAGATATTTTTTCTTGAATAATAGTTTTTTTATCATCACCATTTTCTACAGTTGTAATAGTTCTGTATTTACGATCTTTTGTTAAATCAACTCCACGTATTTCTTTACTCTTGATTTCTTTTGCTGCCATTATTCAGGAGTTTTTTTCTATTTAGATGTTCTTAATGTAATAAGCATAAGGGATATCAAGAATGGTTTGTATTTCACTTTCTCTTACGATGTGTAGTTGTCCAGGAATCTCCTGCCAAGTATAGTTTCTAATCTTATCCCAATGAAAATTTATTCCTCTGAATCCCCATCGATATACATCGGTTACGCCAACTATCGGATGTTGATCATATTGTATTCTTGGAGTTTTTGCATTGTATATAAAGGTATAAGTTTCCCCCACCTCTGGAATAATTACAGTTTCATTTAAAATTCTTGAGATCTCAATCATCATATCTTCAGGATCACCTAAATCTCTGATCGAATCCTTCACATTTTCCAATCGATTATTACCAACCTGTCTTTCAAACTCAAACTCATCTTCCATACTTGATACCTAATTCGTCTTCTGTGATGATTTTAAATTCAATTCTTCTATCAGCACACCACTCATGAGCTGAATTCCACTTCGCCTGATTGATAGCATAGGTTTTGCATTCAAATAAAGTAGATTTACTAGTTGGTTTTTTAGTTTGTTTCTTAGGTTTCACTTCAATAACATATGTCTTTATTTGCCCTGTACTTTCTTTTATTTTTATTATAAAGTCTGGGAAGTATCTATGAACTCTACGATCAACGGGGGAAACATAAGGTATGAAAAACTCTTCACTTCCCCACTCTAAAATATTCTCTGTCAAATCACACCATTTACAGAAGCGGCGTTCCCAGTTACTTCTACATATAATATTATTAACATTTCCCTTATATTTTTGGGGATTAGAAGGGCTGTAAATACTTTTCTTACTAACTCCCATACATATTATATAAGGTAAAAACTATTTAGATGGCAACGCCAAAACCAAGAGTAAGGAATGTTGCTGATTTAAAAGCAAACATTTTAAATCCATCTCTTACATCTACATACGAAACAACATTTAGTTTTCCAGGTGCTGTTGCGCGATGGAGTAATAGTGGATCTGGTATTGGTAATGGTATAGATTATATTAAGACAGAAAAAGTACAACTAGCATGTAGAGAAGCAGCACTTCCTGACACTAACTTAGCAACTCATGAACAACTGAACGATTTTAGTGGTATAACAGAGAGGCACGCATATAGAAGACAATATTCATCAACATCTTCTTTTACATTTTATGTCGATGTAAATTATGATGCAATTTATTTATTTGAAAATTGGATCAGATTCATAGTCAATGAAGATGCATCTGATTTTACATTGAATAATCCAAATTATAGTTACAGAGTTAATTTTCCAAATGAATATAAATCTGAAATCTATATTAGAAAATTTGAGAAAGATTATGCCGGAAGAAATTTAGAATATAAATTTTTAAATGCATATCCAGTTTCTATTAATACAATGCCTTTGAGTTATGATACATCGCAAGTTTTACTTTGTACTGTGAATTTTAATTTTTCAAGATATCTTATTAATTCTCCAAATGGATTCACGAAATCATCAAAAGCATCGAAGTCTACCGTTCCAGATCCTCAAGAAAAATCTTCCGTAATTAATGATTCTTTAGGAGGAACATTTGGAGGAACGGCAGGTCGTAATACCCCATTTGTAGAAAGAGATACACCAACTGGTGCTGGAATGGATGGTGGTAGTGATGGACCTCTTATTACTACAAGACAAGCACTAGGATTAGATCCAATATAACCAACTAAATAAAATTACTGAATTGAATTCTATGCCATTACCAAAGATATCAACACCAACATATGAGTTGGAATTACCTTCGACTGGAAAAACAATTAAGTTCCGTCCCTTCTTAGTAAGAGAAGAAAAGTTATTAGTTCTTGCGCTTGAAAGTGATGATCCCAAAGAGATTACTAATGCTATTAAAGCTGTTCTAAAGGACTGTATCCAAACTCGTGGGATTAAAGTAGAAACACTTCCCACATTTGATATAGAATATCTATTCCTTAATATTCGTGGCAAGTCTGTTGGTGAAGATATTGAGGTAAGTGTTCTTTGTCCTGATGATGGGGAGACTTATGGTGAGGTTCAAATTAATATTGATGATATTAAAGTATTGAGAGATAAAGAGCACACCAATAAAATCAAGATTGATGATAAGTTGATGATGGAGATGAAATACCCATCACTCAATCAATTTGTTAAGAGTAACTTTGACTTTAAAGATGATAATCAAGTTGATCAATCATTTGATTTAATTGCTTCTTGTGTAGATAAAGTATTTTCTGAGGATGAGGCATGGACATCTGAAGACTTTACAAAGAAAGAAATAAATGATTTCTTAGAGCAAATGAATTCATCACAATTCAAGCAGATTGAAATGTTCTTCACAACAATGCCTAAACTTAGTCATGAGGTTGAGGTATTGAACCCAAAAACCAAAAAGAAAAACAAGGTTGTTCTAGAGGGACTATCTAGTTTTTTCGCTTAGCACTCTCCCATATGAATTTGGAGAGTTACTATAAATTAAATTTTTCTTTGATTCAGTTCCATAAATACTCTTTAACAGAGATTGAAAATATGATACCTTGGGAGAGAGATGTCTATGTTGAACTCCTAAGATCTCATTTGGAAGAAGAGAAACTTAAGATGCAACAGCAGAAGGGGCAATGAATCTAGACGATCTTTTAAAGTCAATTAGAGAAGAAGATAGTGACTCTAAAGGAGCGAAGATAGATCCTGAAAAGTTTTTAAAAAGAAAAACGTTTACAAACCCTTTAAAAGGGCAAATGTATCAAGCACCTGGAATACCTAGTGCTCCTGCTATTAAACCTTCTATCGTTCAAATAGATCCTAAAAAGTTAATTCCTGAAGTAGCAGGTGAAGAATTTGGTGAAAAAATTGATGATCTTGTTCGGGTAATTAATGAAGATAATAAATTAGAAAAGAAAGATCAGAAACAAGATACCAGAAAATTAGAAGAAGATAAAAAGAAATACAGAGAAGATAAAATTGAAGAAAAGAAAAAAACTAAAGGTTTTGTTCTTGATTTAAAAAAAAGCACAGGAAAAATAAGAGGATTCTTTGATAAATTAAAATCTTTTATCAAACTAGGTTTGATAAGTGGATTAATTAATACTCTTTATAATTTTTTCACTGATCCAAAAAATAAAGATAAGATCGCAGCCACACAAAAATTTTTAAAAGATTGGTGGCCTGCTTTAGCAGCAGCAATAACATTAATTTTTACGCCATTCAAGGGACTTATCCTTAAAACAATAGGATTTTTAATTTCAACCACTTCTCAAATTCTAAAACTATTTGCAACAAATCCTATTTTTGGAATTGCAGTAGCATTTGGTGTTTCTGGTGTTATGGATTATTTGAAAGGTAAAAATAGAAAACTTAAGCTTAAAAAAGAAGTTGAAGACTTAATGGAGAGTGAAGGTATAAGTGAAACGGAGGCAAGAAAAAAATTAATACAACAAAAAGAGGATACTGCGAAGGACATGCCTTATTCAATGAATCCTTTTGATGATAAAAGGCGTGAAATATTAAAGGAAGCAGAGCAATTAAAAAATATTGATTTTGAAAGAGGAAGGTATGGATTCAATCCTCTCGCTCCACCAATTAATAGAGCACCTGGTTTCAGTGGTGGTGGACTCAGCATGGGAACTGATATTATTCCAGCGATGCTAACTCCTGGTGAGTTCGTAATGAGTCGTGGTGCTGTTAATATGTTTGGTGCTGACACCATGATGGCAATGAATAAATCTGGTGGAGGAACTAACCGTCCTAAGTATGGAAAGGTGATGGGGTTACAGGGTGGTGGATATGTTGATTTTGCTAAGGAAATGGTAAAACAACACGAAGGTTTTAAAATAGTGGATGGAATGCATCATGCATATCCTGATAGTAAAGGATTACCAACAATTGGATATGGACATTTAATCACACCAGGTGATGGATACTCTATGAGTTCCAGAATTTCTCAGCAAGAAGCAGATAAATTATTTGATAAAGATTTTAAATATCATAATAAACATGCAGAAAAAATACCTGGTTTTGGAAAGGCAAGTGATCAACAAAAAGCAGCACTTATTGATTTGACATTTAACATGGGTCCTTCATGGCATAAAAATTTCCCAGGATTTTCTAAAGCATTTGCTGCAGGTGATTATGAAACTGCAGCAAATGAATTAAGATATAAAGATGCTACATCCCCTAATTTAGAAGACAGTAAGTATTATAAAGACGTTAAACCACGAAGAGCGGATCCTATTCTTAGTCTAATAAGAGGAGCTGGAATTGGAAATGCTCCACATTTAAAGGAAACTGAAAAATTATTACCTGCAAATAAAGATAGTAAAACTAAAATACAATCATCTGCAAATAACGATAGTAAAACTAAAATACAATCACCAAGTTTTTCATCTGGACAAATGCAAGGTCCTGCTTTTGATAATGACGAAAGCGCATATGTCAATGCCCCTAGTAGAGAGTATCAAAGATTTGGTAGAAAAATTGAAATGATGATGAAAAGATTTACTGCTCCGGTTCAGACTCCAAATATTCCTACAGAAACGAGAAACTTTACATTACCTCCAATTGATGCACCTAAGCAGAAACAAAGTGCTAGTAAAGGAAATGATGTACCATCATTTAGTGTTGTTTCTGGTAATAAAATGAGAGATCTTATTTCAAAGAATCTTGGAATAAGTGATCTGGCAGGTGTATCATGAAATTTACTGACTTCGGATCTGTTGTAAAGACTTATAAGAAAAACTTTATAATTAGAAAAGAAAAATTTATAGTTGAAAAAAAAGTTGCTCAAGCAGAGAAGAAAAAAAATAGAGAAGATAAAATTGAGGCAGTAAAAAAAGTTAAACCCCTTGTTAAATTTAAGGGAGGTACTTCTAAGAAATTAAATTTCTTAGAAAATATCAAGAAATTTTTGGGTTTTGCATTAGCAGGATTTATACTGAATAATTTAAAAACTTTATTACCTTTAATACAGAGTGCTACTAAAAAGATAATTGAAATTGTAAAGGGTACAAAAGAATTTGTGGATGGTGTAATTGGAGGTTTGCGAGATTTTTATAATGCATCAACTGAAAAAATTGCTGAACTTAATCAATCCATAGAAGATTTTACAGGAATTGATATATCCGAGTTTGGAAAGTTTGAAATTGAAATTGATAAATTAGGCAGAGGTGCTTTAGCAATCGCTGGTGTGCTATCAAGTTCAGAATTTATTAAAGACATACTTGGAATTAGCAAAGCATCGGGTGCTGGTGGCGCACGATCTCTTTCAAGAAAACCATCCACTCCTCGACCTACAAATCGAGCACCTGTCAGAACTCCAATACCTACAAGAGTAAGAACTCCAGCACCAGTTAGAACTCCAGCACCTACAAGAGTAAGAACTCCAGCACCATTTAGAGCTCCAGCACTAAAACCAACAGCAGTTCCTGCTCAACCTAGAGTGCCTGTAGGTGCCGGAACCGGAACAGGAAAACCTCTTGGTAGAACAAGTAAACCAGGTGACTTGTTTAAAGACACTGCAAAGAAAATGCAGGATATGTTTGATCTCACTGATCCAACAGCATCTACTGTGGATGATTTTAGTAAAATAAAAAATGCTAATGAATTAAGTGATTTTGTTGATAAAACATCGAGACAAAATTTTAATAAATTTTATAACGCTCTTGTTGGTATGAAAAAGTCTGGAGCTCCTCCTACTGCTTTAGAACAATATCTAAGGCAAATGCAGGATAAAGGCATCCGTGCAAGTGATGAATTAGTTGGTGCTGCAGGTGATGCTGCGGCGGTAAGAGCAGGTGCTTTACCTGCAGAGGAGTTGATTGGAATCACCAAAAAATTTGACAGTGCGATGTTAGCAGAAACCAGATTGAAGGCTGACTTGAGATCACAAGGAATTAAAGTTAATGATGTAGGAGAAAAAGTTTTCAAAGATGTATTTGAAGATTATAGTGATCAGTTAAGAAGACAAAGATTAGAAAAATTTCTAAATAGAGCACCAACTTCCACTAGAACTCTTGCTCAGAGAGCAGCAACTGTTGGAATGATGAGCAAAACATTAAAATTTTTGCGTTATCTTGGTGTAACTTTAGGTATTATATCATTAGTATTATTAGCAAATGAGGTAAAAGAAGATTATGAAAGAGGTGACATGCGATCAGTTATAGTTAAATTAACAGCAGCAGGATTTGGAGCTTTAGCATCAGGACTTGCATATTCTGCGGGAATGGGTATGGCAGTAGCTGATGAATATGTAGGAGGAACTGGTGTTGGTATAGTTAAAGGTGGCGCTATTATTGCTGGTGCCGCTGGAATTGGTATTGGTGTTGAAGAAGGAATAAGGAGAAGTTTCCTTGCACAACCAGAAGAGAATGTGAAACCATCTATTCCTAAGACATCATCAATGCCTGCTCTACCTCCTACAGGCACATTGGGAACAGGAGCACAAGCATATGGCGCTCCTAGAGATGGTGGAGCAAGAAAACATGCAGGAGTAGACTTTGATCCTTCTGATGATAAAAATAGTAAGTTCTATTCAAGAATTGGTGGAGAGGTAATCTATGCTAGGAATGCAGGTGGTGGTTATGGTAATGTAGTTGATATCTACAACGCTGAATTGGGAT
>Ga0209535_1000936_pt1 | contig 20245 bp, 13 predicted proteins | sample LinPmetageLP28_FD_184041 | JGI IMG/M metagenome (GOLD analysis project Ga0209535, IMG submission 184041) | Marine viral communities from the Pacific Ocean - LP-28 (SPAdes) (version 2) | ecosystem: Environmental > Aquatic > Marine > Oceanic | place: Pacific Ocean | collected 2009-08-22
ACCTTCAAATAGTTAATGCGGCGATTGACAAGAATTATATTATTTGTGCTAATAATGGTGCAGTAGACCTATACCATGCTGGAACAAAGAAATTCGAAACCAGTGCGACAGGGGCGACCCTGACGGGAAACCTAGTCGTCTCAGGTACTGTTGATGGCAGAGACGTTGCAACTGATGGCTCTACTTTAGACGCAACTACTACTACCGCCAATGCAGCTCTACCAAAAACTGGTGGCACGATGACTGGTCAAATAAGTTTTGGTGATAATGTCAAAGCTAATTTTGGAGCTGGTGATGATTTACAAATTTTTCATGACGGAACTGACAGTGTTATTAAAGATGCTGGCACAGGAGCATTAGAAGTTAGAGCAACAGATTTCAGACTCAATAATAGTGCTAACAATCACAATATGATTAAGGCTTTTGACGGTGGTGCTGTTCAACTATACGACAATAATTCAAAAAAATTCGAAACTACTAGCTCAGGAACAGATACGACAGGAAACATAGTCGTCTCAGGTACTGTTGATGGCGTTGATATTGCAGCTAGAGACGCAGTACTAACCTCAACAACAAACACCGCCAATGCAGCTTTACCTACAGCTGGCGGAACTATTACAGGAGATCTAACTTTAACTGGTGCATCTCATAATGCTACTTGGGATTCTTCTAATAACTCTTTAGATTTTGCAGATTCAACTCAATTAAGATTTGGTGCAAGTGCAGATTTAAAAATATATCACGATGGTTCAAACTCATACATTGTTGACAGTGGTACTGGTAATTTAAAAATTGGTGCGGCTGATTTTCAAGTTATGAATGCCGCAGGTTCTGAACTAATGATTCAAGGCATACAAGATGGTGCTGTAACTCTTTATCATAATAACATAACAAAACTAGCCACAACCTCAACAGGTGCAACAATCTCAGGACAAGTTTTAGCTACAGGAAGCCCACCTTCTGCTCCAACTTATTCTTTTGATAACGACACTAATACAGGAATGACTAGACCAACTACTGATACACTTACGTTAGTTACTGGTGGTTCGGAACGCATGAGATTGAATTCAACAGGTTTAGCAATCGGACATTCAAGTCCGTCTGCAGTTTTAGATGTTCGTAGAGCAGATGCTAGTGGCAAAGTTGCAGAGTTTCATAATAATTCGGGATATGGAATAGATATTGGTACTGATAGTGATTCTGTTAGTTACATCTCTAGTGGCTATAATCAAGCATTTGCATTTAAAACTGACCCAAGTTCTGGTCAAGTTGAACGTATGCGTCTTTTAAATTCTGGAACGCTGTTAATTGGTAAAACAAGTTCATCTTTTAGCACTGTAGGGCAAGAGTTTAGGCCGGATGGAGTTACAATTTTAGGTCGAGATGGTGGTGAACCTTTAACATTAAATAGAACTAGTAGTGACGGTGGTATTCTTAACCTTAAAAAAGATAATACACTTATTGGTACTGTTGGTTCTTCTTCTGGAAGTATGTATATTGAGGGATTAGCTAGTGCTGGTAAAGTAGGTTTAACATTCTATGGTTCTAGTATTGAACCTAGAGATGCAGGTAGTCCTGCAAATGATGCAGTAGACTTAGGTGCAACAGGTGCAAGGTTTAAAGACCTCTACCTATCAGGAAACATAGCTGTTACTGGAACAGTAGACGGAGTTGATATTGCAGCAAGAGATTCAGTATTAAGTTCTACAACTACTACTGCAAACGCTGCTCTACCTAAAGCAGGTGGTACAATGACTGGTACTTTAAAACTTAATGACAATGTTTTTATGTATTTGGGTACAGGTGATGATTTACAATTAAAACACGATGGTTCTAATTCATTTGTTCGTGATGTTGGTGCTGGTGATTTAATTATTGAAGGCGAAAATAATATTATACTTCGTAGTGTAACAGGTTCAGAAAAATATATTCAAGCTATTGCTGATGGTGGAGTAGTTTTATACCACGATGACACTCAAAAAATATCAACAACTTCAGGCGGTGGGGATATTAACGGAGACCTAACTGTTACAGGCACAGTAGATGGCGTTGATATCGCTGCAAGAGACGGATTTTTATCTACTACAAGTACTATTGCTAATGCGGCTTTACCAAAAGCTGGTGGTACTATGTCGGGCAACCTAACTATGGGAGCTAACGAAATATTCTTATCTGACAATGGTCACATAAGATTTGGTGATTCCGAAGATTTACAAATTTATCATAATGGCTCTAAAAGTTATATAGAAGAAAGAGGAACAGGAAATTTAGCAATACTTGGATCTAATATAGAAATAAATAATACAGCTGATTCAAAGAACATGATTACTTTAAATGACGGCGGTTCAGCTAATTTATTTTATGACGGAAGCAATAAGCTACAAACAACTACTAATGGTATAAATGTAACTGGAACTATTTTAGGTGACCCTATAGGTGCGCAAACATCTACAAGTAGTGCTGATAGTGCAGACGAAATTATTGTTAAAAATGGTAGTGGTAATGTAAGAAGAGTTACTATTGCTAACGCAGCTCTAGCTGGACCGACTGGACCGACTGGACCGACTGGACCGACTGGACCGACTGGACCAGCAGGTAATAATGGTACTAATGGTAGTACCGGACCTACCGGACCTACCGGACCAGGTGGTGGCACTGGACCTACCGGACCCGATGGACCTCCAGGACCAAGTGGTGGAACAGGACCTACCGGACCTACTGGACCAGGTGGTGGCACTGGACCTACCGGACCAACTGGACCAACAGGTGGTTTTTCTACTAACTCTAATGGACAAGTAAATAGTTTAGGTGTCGGTACAGCAGGATCAGGAACTGCTGGAGAAATTCGAGCGACCAACAATATTACAGCCTACTATTCTGATGAGCGTTTAAAAAATATTTATGGTTCAATTGACACTGCTTTAGACAAAGTAAAAAAACTAAGAGGTGTTTATTTTAAAGAAAATGATCTAGCTAAATCTTTAGGTTATGACAATGATCGTAGACAAGTAGGAGTAATAGCTCAAGAAGTAGAACGAGTTTTACCTGAAGCAGTAACAGGTGCGCCTATTGGCGAACCATATATCACTGTGTGGTATGAAAAACTAGTACCACTTTTAATAGAGGCTATCAAAGAATTAGAGCTTCGAGTAAAAGACTTAGAGGATAACTAATGACTTTCGGTATAGCACCTTTTGCTACCGCACCTTTTTCTGCAGGAACTGTTGCGGGAGATGATGCTACTATTACTTTAACAGGTAGTTCATTAAACATTACTCTTAGCAATTCTTATACGGTACAAAAAACTCACTTTGTAAGTGGTTTTGATTTAACTTCAGATACAGGAACACTAACACCTAAACTTGCACCAAATATAGCAAGTAATGCTGTAACTTCAGCAGTAGGTTCAGTAGGTTTATCCGCGGCATTAACTGCTTCGGTAGCAGGAACTTCATCTACTTTATCTGTAGGAACAACAACTAATTTAATTAGAATACACGAAGCACTTACAGGGGTACAAGTTAACTTATCTGTTGGTACAACAACTTTATCAGCAGGCAACACTACTACCGTTACAGGTAATGCTGTAACTTCAGCAGTAGGTACAACAGCTATTAGTTCTGGAATAACAATTGCATTAACAGGTAACGCTGTTACATCAACATTAGGAACAGTTACCACTACAGCAAACGCACTTGTTACATTAACAGGAAATAGTTCTACCATTACTTTAGGAACAGTATCAACATCTGCTGATGCCAATGTTGCCGTAACCGGAACTTCGTCTACTTTATCTACAAACAATATATCTTTAGTTGGTAATGCTGATGTTGCTATTACAGGAACTAGTTCTACTATAACTTTAGGTGCACTTGCTACAAAAATTATTAAAACTCTTGCAGGTAATTCTCTTACTTCTGCAGTTGGTACAGTAGTTCCAGCAGCAGGTCACACTATTGCAGTGACAGGAACTTCTTCTAGTTTATCCGTAGGAACAGTTGCACAAAAACTTACTAAAACTCTTACAGGTAATTCTATTACACCTTTTGTTGGCACAGTTATACCTTTAACCGGTTCTACTTTAGTTACACAAGGTAATCTAGCTAACACTAGTGTTGGTCCATCTGATCAAACTTTTGCAATTACTGTAGCCGTATCAGGCGGTATTAATGTGTTCTATGTTGACGGAGTCGCTAAACCTGTTCTTGAATTAGTAAAAGGTAAGACATATACGTTTGATCAAAGTAACAATACAAATAGTGGACACCCGTTAATATTTGCAAGTGCTGCTGGTGCTTACACATCAGGTGTTACTGTAACGGGAACTGCAGGACAACCAGGAGCTAAAGTTACTTTTGTAGTCCCTCAAGACGCTCCTTATGGTTTAGCTTATGCATGTTCTGTTCACGGAGCAGGAATGGGTAATATTATTTACATATCACCTCTAGCTACTGTTGTTCTTAAACCAAATGTCGTCGGACAAAGCTTGGGTACAAGCGTAAATAGCGTTAGTATTACTCTTTCTCCTATTGCAGCTGTTACCGGCGAACTTATACCTATAATAGTCAATCCATTATCTGTCTTTACATGGAGTGCTGTTAATGATACAACTACAGGTGGTAATTCGTGGACCGACGTTTCAACAACAGGAGCTGGGACAATAAATCCAGAACAGAAGGTAGCATAATATGGCATCAACATATTCAAGTAGATTAAGAACAGAACTTATCGGAGACGGTGAACAAGCCAACTCTTGGGGTAATACTACAAACAATAACTTTACTAATATTTTTGACGAAGCAATTTCTGCAGTTTACGACAAAAGTTTAGCAGGAACAGGTGGTACTTACAATTTAACTTCAGCACAAGGTCCGGTAACACAAGCTAATAATGAAGTTAGACAAGCAGCGATTAGGTTTCATACTTTTACAACAGCAAAAATTATTCAACAACCACTAGTAAATAGTGCACAATACGATAGAGTTTATATCGTTATTAATGATGGTACTCAATCGGGTACTATACAATTTAAATTAGAAGGTGGTAATTCGTCTGATATTATTGCGCCAGGTGGCCGTGCTATCTTAGCAACTAACGGCGTTAATTGGTTTACTATAAATTCTGGTGGAAATAGTTCATCAAGTTGGAGAACAATTACTTCAGCAACGGATAATGTGTTTAGTGGTGAAAAACTATTTGTTAATACTTCATCTAATGCAATAACTTTAACTTTACCGGCAGCACCAGCAGACGGTGATCAAATTTCATTTTTAGATATTGCAGATAATTTTGATACCAATGCACTAACCTTAAATCCAAACAGTTTAAAAGTTTTTGGAGCATCCGCAAACGGAACAGTTTCAACCGAAGGTGCCGGCTTTACTTTAGTATATACAGGAGCAACCTACGGCTGGAAAATAACGGAGAAGTAAATGGCAACTTACGAATCTAGACGTTATAATACCCCAGTAGCGGACGCTACCAAAATTGCAGATGGTTCGGTTGATAATGCTGAGTTTCAAACTGTTAGACTACCTTTAACTGGTGGTGCTTTAACCGGAAATGTTTCAACTACTGGTAATATATCTTTAGGCGACACTAACGAAATTAAAATAGGAACAAGTGATGATCTTACTTTAGCACATGATGGCACTAACAGTACCATACAAAATGATACTGGTGTTTTAATCGTTAGCGCAGATACTGTTCAATTTAAAAATCAAGCAGCTAGCGCAACCTTTTTTACTATGAATAGTTCTACCCAACAATACAAAGCAACACTATCAACCAATGATCCTTCCGGTGGTAGCAACGGGGATGTTTGGTATAAGTATTCTACGTAATGCCTACTTATATAAACGACAACGGTACGTGGCGCGAAGTTAATCAATCGTTCAATGTTAATGATAATGGCACTAATCGCGAAGTACAAGAAGCTTATGTAAATGACAATGGCACATGGCGCGAAGTTTATAACGCCGAAAAGCTAATGCAAGCTACAACATCTTTCAAAATAGGTGGTTATAAGTTTGGATCCGGTGGTGGTACTGGAACTTCTAACGTTTCTTTAGCTGGTTATAATAATGGAGAAATTGCTCTTACGTCCTTGGGTTTAATAGATGGACTAATGTTTGGCCGATTTAGTACTGGCTTTAGACTTTTAAACACAGCTTCTTTATGGCAAGATCTAAGTACCACTTATCGAGTTAACGGAGGCAGCGCTAATAATACTTTTCAACTTAATACCGTAGGTGTTACCCCTAATCAATTTTTTGCTGTAGTTCAAGGTAATCTTTATCCAGATTATTATAATAACCAACCTGACGCAGCTAATTCACCAACTGATCCTTTTACTGGAAACCCACCAACAGGTGGATCTATTACAACCGCAACTTATAATACAGCATCTACGGCTAATGGTACTACAAATACGCAAGGGGCTAGTGCCATTTTAAGACAAATGTTTGTTGGGGCCGATCTTTCTACCACAAGCGACCCAAACAGGCTTTATGCAGTTATATCTGCTACTTCTAGTACTTTTAGTTCAATTTTTCCAGGAAGAGGACTTACTCTTACCACACCATCCTATTACATTGGATTGAGTGAAATTCCTGGCGAAACTTTTACTACGTGTTTTAAACTTAATGAAGCAACTGTTAGTTTACCTGCTCAAACTAACATAGGAACTACGGTTAAAGCAGTAAGAACTCCTAGTTCTTATGGTTTTCTCAAAGATGATGGAGATAGAGTGGGTAATTTGTATCAGAAATTACATGGTCAAACTTTTACAGGATCCTATTTTGTACGAAGTCCTCAGATTGAGATTTATGATAGAATTAATTTACCTTTTAAAAGTAGTTCAGGTGGTATAGAATATAGAGAAGTAATGTCTTTAATGTGGCAGTATGAACAACACGGTCAAAACAATGGTACTCCAGCAACTGATCCGCAAATTTTATTTGCGGTTGCAGGTCACGGATTACCTTCTAATGCTTGGCGTAGGATGGAAATTAATGGAATAAATTTTAATGCTAGTTTATTTACTAAATCAGAGGTTGCAGCAAATACAATTAATCCGGCATATACTCTGTGGTCATATACTTATACAGGAGCTAATTCAGTAACTGCTTTTGGAGCAATGAAATCTATAATTAACATTAATATATATAAATAGGATAAATTATGGCTACATACGAATCAAGAAGATATAATACACCGGTACCTGACGTATCTAAGGTTGCTGATGGTTCGGTTAACAATACTGAGTTTGAACATCTTGATGGTGTTACGTCAGATATTCAAACACAGATCAATGCTAAATTAAATTTAGCTGGTGGCACAATAACTGGCGATGTAACTATTGCTGATAATGATCATCTTTATATTGGAGATGGCCAAGACATTGATATACTTTCAGACGGTTCGACCGGTTTTATAAAAGGTAATGATTTAAGATTGCAATCATCTACGGGTGAAAACTACATAACCACTGCAATTAATGGTGCTACAAAATTATTTCACGATGATGTTCAAAAATTAGAAACCACTGGAACTGGTGTTACAGTTGCTGGAACAATGGCCGCGACTACAGTAACAGGAAACATAGACGGTTCTAGTATTGCATCAGGAACAATACCTTCAGCTCGTGTTTCCGGTATAGCAAGAGCGGTTAATAGTACTACTGTTTTACAAGTGGTACCTCCTGCAGTAACAAGTAGTTCAGGTACTGCTCCTTTATTCAGTCCCGGAACATCACAATCAGGGGCCTCTGTTACAGTTGATGTAACTAATATAGACAGAGTTGTTTTAGATTATGGTATGGAAAGTTGGGTTGCAAGTGGTTTTACTGATCAAAATTATGTCACTAGTTTTACTTCTGCACAAATTAGAGTATTAAGATCAGGTAGTGGAAGTTCTTATCTTCCGTCACAAGCTGGTCTTCTTCTTAATGATGAATTTTTTACTACTTTTGGAGTTAATCCTGTAAAACTTTACCAAAGAAAAAATCAAATTTATAATTTTGTATACGAAGAAGATGTAAGCGGTTTATCTGGTAATGTAACCTATACTAATGATATTAGAGCAGTGGCGTATTGTGCTCTTTCTGGAGCTTATACAGGGGGTAACACTAGTACTACTGCTGCTTTTACAGGTAGAGGAACAAATTTATTAAATGTTACTATTCAATCTAATTGGTTAAAAATAGTAGGACACTAAATTATGGCATTAGCTAAAGCAACATTTCAACCAGGCATAGATAAACAAACTTCTACCTATGGTGCTGAAGGTCGTTGGGTTGATTCAACTAATGTACGTTTTAGAACTGGACTACCAGAAAAAATTGGTGGTTGGGAAAAAGTTGTTAATTCAAATATATGTGGAGTTGTTAGAGGTATAAAAGCTTGGGTATCTAATAACGGCGTAAGATTTATAGCACTTGGTACTGACAAAAAATTATATGTTTATTCTGAAGGCGTATTTTTTGATATTACACCATTACGCAGAAATAACATAAGTCTTACAAATCCGTTTACCACGACTTCTGGTTCACCTACTGTTTCAGTAGCTGATAACAGTCACGGTTTCGAGGTCGGTGATTTTGTTATATTTAAAAACTTTTCAGCTGTTGGCGGTCTTGATATGAATAATCAGTTTCAGGTAACCGCTATTACTAATAGTAATGTATTTACTGTTACACATACTTCCAATGCTACCGGTTCAGTATCCGGGGGCGGTGGTTCTGGTAATTTAGATGCCTTAATTTCGGTAGGTACCAATGTATCTACTTTTGGTTTTGGTTGGGGTGTTGGTGCTTGGAATGGTAATCGACAATGGAACACACCAAGTGCTTCTTCTAGTGTAGCACTGGACGCTACTTACTGGTCATTGGATACATTTGGTGAAGATCTATTAGCAATTCGTAATAATGACAAACTATACAAATGGGATTTATCAGCGGGCACCGGAACGCGGGCCGCGGTTGTTAGTGGTTCGCCAACATCTAACCGGTTTTTATTAGTATCTTCACCTGACAGACATGTATTTTTATTTGGCACTGAAACTAGTATTAATAGTCCTAATACTCGTGATGATTTATTTCTTAGATTTTCTTCACAAGAAAACCCTAGTGTATGGAATCCATTAAATACAAATAGTGCTGGTACGTTTAGAATACAAGATGGTTCAAAAATTGTATCCGCAGCTAGATCCAGGGGCTCAATCTTAGTGTGGACGGATACAGCTTTACATGCATTAAACAATATCGGTACTCCTTTTATATTTGGTTTGCAACAAGTAGGTGCAAACTGTGGTGCGGTATCACCTAATTGTGTGGTTGATGTAAACGGTAGTAGTTTCTGGATGTCACAGACAGCTTTTTATATGTTTGATGGTGCTATTAAAAAACTACCTTGTTCGGTACAGGATTTTGTATTTGATGATATTGATGAAGTTGCGCAAGGACAAGTGGCAGCTGCAGTTAATACCGACTTTAATGAAGTAACTTGGTTTTACCCATCTAAAGGATCAACATTTTTAGACAGGGCAGTGACTTATAATTATCAAGAAAATATTTGGTATACTAATACTGGCTTTGCTAGAACTGCTTGGGTTGATCGTGGTGTTTATGGTAGTCCGTATGCACCTAGTTATGAACCAACCGTTTTACCAGACAGTGAAGTAATTATGGGTGTAACCGCTGGCTCAAGTGTATTGTATGCTCATGAAGTAGGTAAAGACGATGATGGTGCGGCGATGCCTTGTCAAATAACTTCTGGTGATTTTGATATTCAAGACGGCGAAGATGTTTTATTGTGTTCAAGAGTTATACCTGACTTTAAAGAATTAGTTGGTACTAATGATTTTAAAATAACTTTTGCTAATTATCCTGCTAGTACTAATACTAGAAGTTTTACTTCTACTGTTGCTGCTTCCACTAAATTCTTTTCTGTTAGAGGTAGAGGCAGACAAGCTAATATTGAAATATCAGCTACTGCTACAGGAGCTGATTGGAGATTTGGAACAGTAAGATTAGATATTAAACCAGATGGTAGAAGATAATGGCTAGAATTAATATAACTAGATTACCACTACCTGGAGACGTATTTGATCGACAACAACAAGATATTTTGATAAGAGAGTTAGAGAATATTATTGAACAATTAAACTTTACCTATCAACAAGATATACGTGAAGAATTAACTGCAAGGACTTGGTTTTTAGGATGAGTGACGTTTATAAAAATAGTAGTGTAATACTTACTAATAATAACCAAATACCAGTATATACAGTGCCTACAGCAAATGCTGATATTGTGCCAAAACAAAAACCAGTACAAGCTGTGGTAAGCTCTATAAGAGCTTGTAATAAAAGTGGTGGTGCGTTAACATTAACTATAGTTAATACGGATGCCAGCGTTGGTGCAGATGTAACTATAATTAATGCTTTATCTATTGCTAGTAATACTGCTATAGAAATATTAGAAAAACCTTTAGTATTGGAAAATAGTGATGTTTTAAAAGCAACGTCTTCCGCTACAGGAATGGATATAATAGTATCAGTATTGGAGATATCTTAATGAAAAAAATACAAGATTCGGAAATTATTGGATATCAGACTATAGAGGGAAAACAAGTACCTGTGTTAAAACCTGAAGTACATCATAGAATCTATTGCAAAAATTGTGGAAATGAGGTAGATTCAGACGAAGAAGCAACTGGTCTATGTAGCAATTGTGGCGAGCCTTGGGCGGTTCACAAAGCTAAAGATATACTGGTAAAAGTTATTCAGATACCTTTAGGTTCTGGAACCGGTGAATAAACAAGACTAACCACCTTGCGGTAATATTATGGATGATCTGTTAGACATCATAGCCTTATATAAAGATCACTATCCTTTATGGGCTGATAATAGTTTAAAAGAAATCTATGCTCACATTTACCCTTCTCTAATTTTAAATCAATGTACCATTAATCGTGATGATGATGGTATTTATGGATTTACAAATTGGGCATTTTTAAATGATGCAACCGAACAAAAGTTTTTAGACGAAAGATCATTGGATCTAACTGAATGGAATACTGGAGATAAAACTTGGGTTATAGACACTATTTATACAAAAGAACATAACGATATGAAATTTAATAAAACATTTTTTACTCATTTATTAGGCCCAGGAAAAACAGTGCAATGGTTAAGACTAGCTCCAAACGGACTAATCAGAAATCATTTTAAAGTTACTACAAAGGAGGCCTGGTTGTAATGGGTTCACTTAAGAAAAAATTTGCTAAAACGCTAAGAAAAATTACGCCAAAAGAAATTGCGCCTATCCTACCATTTATAGCTATGGCTATTCCAGGAATGCAAGGCCTTAGTCCTTTATTAAAAGTAGCACTACCACAATTATTAACTGCTGCTGGTTCTGCAAGACAAACTGGAAAAATAAATTTAATGAATCAAGCAATGGCTGGTCTTGGTTCTCTTGCTTCAATTAATGCAACTAATGCTGCCGCTGCTACTGCTGCTGGTACAGGTCTACAAGGCTCAGATGCTTACGCAGCTTTAAATGCAAGTGGTGCTATGGGTAGTTTACCCGGATCAGTACCACCTTTACCAGGCGGTACTAATTTAGGTCCAGCAGCATACGCAAATGCTAATGTTAATCCTGATCTTTATTCTAGTGCTTTAAATGTAACTGGGGGTAGTACAGTTAACAATGCAATAAATAATGCTGCGCAACTTGTTGGTAATAATCAACTTGTAGCGCCTCTTGGTAACGCACTTAATAATCCTGGTCTTAATCTACCTTATGCGATGGCAGTAGGCGGAACTGGTGGTTCAATGGCTGCTGGCGATTATGCAACTAAAAAACAAATGGAGTTTGAAGAAGACGAAGAAAGAGAACAAGGATATATAACAGCTTATAAAAATGCAACAAGAGGTTTCGCAGATTATTTATCTGATAAAGAATACACGTTAGAAGATTTATATGGTGTAGGTAATGTTCCAGATTTTTTACTACCAGGTTTCTCAGCAGCTAACGGTGGTAGAGCACAATTAGCTGGCGGTGGAATGTCACCAGGAGAAAGAAACGCTAGAGAAGGACACCAAAACGAAAATAGTGGTGGTAATAGTAATAGTGGTGGTAATAATAATAGTAATAGTAATAGTGGTGGTTACAATCCACATACTCCAAGTGGAACAAGTTTAGGTCAACAATTTTCAGGGCAAACACAGCCCGGCCCAGGTTCTGGTAGTGGTGGTGGTAATGGTAATGGTAATAATGTGGCTGGTCCACAACTTGATCCTAACAACATAACTATAGACAAAGCTGTAGTTAATCTTGATCCAAATCCAATAACTCCAAACTATGATTATTATAAAAATGAAGAAGAGGATTATGGGGTAGTTGGAAATTATTTAAAAGACATAATAGAAAATAAAGCCATTTCACTTACTGACAACCTTGATTTGGGGATTAACAAAACAGGATTAGAGTTTAATTATGGTTTTGCAGATGGTGGTCGTATTGGTTTTTCAGAAGGTAGCGATCCAGATATGGATCGTGTAATAGAACTTGAACAACAAGGTTTTTCTTATGAAGAAGCTTTTGAAATAGCAATGAAAGAATTAATGAATAGAGATTATAATGCAAATGGTGGTCGTATTGGCTTGGCTAATGGCGGTATGGAAGGTATAATGGGTGCAATGCAAGCTCCCGGAGTTCCGGCAGGAATGGAATTAGATTATAGAAGTAGCGGTGGTTTTATCCCAATGGGCGGACCAGAAAAAGCTGATGACGTTCCGGCAATGTTATCTAAAAACGAATTTGTAATGACTGCAGACGCGGTTAGAGGCTTGGGTAATGGAGACGTTGAATCCGGTGCACAACAAATGTATGACCTTATGAACAATTTAGAGGCACAAGCATAATGGATGATTATAAAGATATTTTTCAAATGAAATTATCAGAACTTTTAGAAGTAGGAGTGCCTTTAGAAGAAGCTGAAAAACAAGCTTTAGAATTTATGCAGAAAGCATTTGAAGGATTAGGTAATGGTTTTGCTAACGGTGGTCGTATTGGTTTTGATGATGGCGGTTATGCAGATTACGTAAACTCTATTCTAAAGACACGAGAGAACTTACCTGGTGACTCAGTACAAGTAAATGAAGGTTCACCTTACTACGAAGCATTAGTTGCTTCATATGCTGGAGATTTAGCAACAACAGGTAATACTCCAGTACCACAAGAAAACCTAGTTCCAGAAGTTGCTGAACAAAATAAAATACAACAAGCAGCGATGGAAGCACAGTTACGCCAATCAGGCGTTTTAGGTGAAGGTCAAAATTTAACTTATAATACACAAACTAATGAATTTGAATTACCAGAAGGCGCAGCAGGAATTGCTGGTTATCAACAATATTTAGACAACGCAACTACTGCAAGTGGTGCGGCACAAAATTTATTAATAGATGAAGACGGTAATGCAAGAGAGGCTCCTAGTGCAGATGCTATTGAAAGTGCAGCTAATTATGGAGATTTAGCCGGACAAGCGGCGATAGACGGTCAAGGTGCAGGTGATCCTTATTTAGCAGCGGCGCAAGGTTATACCGGTGCTAATGCTTACCAACAATTTATGTCACCTTATCAACAAGAAATTATTGATGCGACACAAGCTGATATGGCAAATCAATTAGCACAGCAACAAGCGCAGCTTGGTGCTAATGCTGGTAGTGCTTTTGGTGGTGGTCGATTTGGTGTAGCTGAAGGACAGTTAGCTTCTTCTGGCGCGTTAGGTTCAGCACTAGCTGCAGCTCAGCTTAGAACTGCAGGTTACACAAATGCGCAACAAGCAGCGGCGCAAGCATACCAACAACAAATGGGTATGGGTTCGCAAGCAATGCAACAAGCGCAGCAAAACCAAGGTTTATATTCACAAGCTCAACAAAATCAATTAGCAACAGGCCAAGCACAAGCTGGTCAATTACAAAATCAATTACAAAACTTAGGTGCACAATCACAAATGCAATCAGGTTTGGCAACATTACAGCCAGCCTTAGCGGCGCAATCAATAGGTGCTTTAGGTCAAATAGGTGCACAGCAACAAGCGCAAGCACAGACATTACTTGATACAACTAGAGCAGCTAGACGACAAATAGCTTACGAGCCTTATGAAAGACTAAGTTTTATGGGTAATCAATTAACTGGACTAAAAGGTGGTTATGGTCAAACACAATATAGTGCTAACCCTGCAAGCAATACTAGCCCAACAGCTGGTATTTTAGGTTTATTAACAGGTGGAATTGGCCTTGCATCGGGAATCGCGGGTATGATGAATCCACAACCAAATCCTTTTGCAGCTATATCTGGAATGGGTAGATAGTAATGAGTAATACTTTAAGAAGAAAAATGTTTAAACTAGGTGGTGATGTTAGTAAGTCTCACGGCGTTGGTCTTACTTCTAGATTAAAATATAATAAAGGTGGTAATGTTGATCGTGGTAGAGTTGGTTATCAACCAAAAGATCATCCAGCTCGACAAGGTAATAGAGAAGGCCACAGTGGTAAACTTCTTTTTGAAGCATTAAAAGCTGGTGGTAAAGGTTTATATGGTCTTGGTAAAAATTTAAATCCTTTTAAAGGTGGTGGAGAAGGTGCAATGGGTACTACTTATAAAGCGGGTAAGAATATATTTACAGGTGGTAAAGGTATTATGGGAAATATAAAAGGTTCTGGAAATATGTTTGGTAAATATATTAAAGGTACTGGATCAGGTCGCGCTGGAAAAACAATTACGGAAACCGGAACAGGTGCTGCAGGTAGATATGTTACAAGAAGAACAGGAGAAAGAGCTTTTACTTCTGCAGATAGAGCCAGACAAGCTTTAAGAGCCGCGCAACTTGGGGCAATGCCTACTGGTGCAGGTCTTATGGGTGCAGGTATGGGGCAAGCAGCTTTACAAAGAGCAGGACTTATTAATCCAATAGAAAAAGATGATAATGCTGTTACAAAAACATTAAAGACCGTTGTTGGAGGATCAGCAGATTTTAATTTATTTAATGCGGCTAGTAAATTAGGACAAGGCGCATTTGGAGTAGAAGATCCTAAAGGTTTTTATGAAATGATAGCAGGTGGTAAAAGAACAAAAGAAGCACCAAAACCAGAAAAAGTTATTAAAGAGGAAACTGATAACTATAAAGATATGAAGAGTGATGCAGAGAAACGTGCTGAAATGATGTATAAAGCTATGGGCGGCGGTGCTAAATTTGATTATAGTACTGTAAGTAATGCTTTACTACAGGCAGCACCATTAGTTGCAGAAGGTGAGTACGCTCAAGCTTTGGCAGCTGCAGGAAACGTTGTTAATGAAGAAGTTGCTGCAGACAAACAATTACAACAACAGATATCAGGTACAATTATTGAACAAGAAATTGCCCAAGATATGGCTGATGATGACGCTATTAGAAAACTTGTTGCCGGTGGCGAAGTTGAAACAGCTATGGAAGCACGTCGTTTGTTAAATGCTTATGATCAAAGTGAAGATGTTGCTAAAGCTGTTTATGATAATAAAAATAATTTAGATGTTGATTTAATGACTATTGGTAAAGTTTATACTGATGTTAAAAACGCATCGGGTGATTTGTATGTTGTAAAAAATTCTTCAGGCCAAGTACAATCCTTTAATAGATATGAAGAAGCATTAGCCTACGCAGAAACATAGGTTTTAGTATGGCTATTCCAATACTTACAGCAACGGCTTTAAAAGGTTTAACAAAATCTAAAGATATAAAAGGTCTTTTACTTAAAGGTACTAATTTAGCTTTTAGAAGAGATCTTCCAGCTTTTTTTAAAGGTGATAAAAAACTTAAAAAAGAATTATATGATATGGGTTATCGTGTTAGCCCTACAAATAGAGTAACTCCTTTTAAACCGTTTGGTAAAGCTACTGAAGAAAACGTTAACAAAGCTGTTCCTAAAATAAAAAAATTAGAAAAATTTTTAAAACCATACACAGAAGAAACTAAAATAAATTCTGTTAAAAAACGCATTGAAACTGTTGGTCCGCTAACAGGGTTACTTCGTGATGGTAGTGGAAAAATGAGACCTATAACTTGGTCAAAAGCAAATAATGTTACTTTTAATGCACCGGCAAAAGGGTTTAATAGTGTTGCGGAAATGAGAACTTCTTTTATAAAAGATATTGATAACCTTATACAAAACCAATCTGCAGGTTCAAGACAAAAATTATCAAAAAAAATAATGAAAAAATATGATTTTAAAAATCAAGAAAATTTTGGTAAAGTTAAAAGTGAGGTAGCGGAAGAACTTGCAAACAAAAAAAATTATACTTTAAACAAGCAACAAAATATAGTTTCTAAAAAAGACATAAACACTATAAAATCCGCAATAAGACGAACTAATTTAAAAGATACAGAAAACCCTTATTTAACTGACTATGTATTAAAAGGGACTCCCGATACCCATCTTGGACACGCAATGCAAAAAGCTAAAGCAGGTGAAGAAGCTGTTACCACTTTACAAAGTTTAGCTTATCAACCAGCCGCATTAAATAATAGTTCTAAATTATCTGGATCTGGAACAAACTTTAATACTTCATTAGAAGCAAGAAGAAATGTTAATAATAAAGCATTAGAAAAACAAATAAATATTTATGAAAATAGCGATGATCTGGCTAGTGGTAAATTTAATTTAGAGGCTGCTAATAAAATTGACACTTTAAATAAAAATGCAGAAAAACTTGTTGCAGAAGCTCCTGGAGCATTGCAAGCTAAAGTATATGATTTTATTGATGGTGTAGGAAAACCAGGTAAAACTATAAATTTTGGAAAAGTAGATAATTCTTTAGATAGATTAAACATTATGGATGATAAAGTTATTAAAGATTTTTCTTTAATGGATGAAGCTGTAACGCAAATGATTAGACCTAAAGTTAAACATATGGATAAAAACAATATAGTTAAAATGTTACCTACAACAAAAAAAAGTTTTTCAAACACATCATCTTCAGCTAATAAAAAATATAATTCAAAAAACAGTTTAGATGCAGGAGCATCGATTGAAGACGTAGCTAAAAAAATTGCTGATAAAACTTATGAGTCTTTAAAAACTATGAAAAGAAAAACCATACAAGACGATAATTATTATAAATTATTTATGAATTTAAAAAAAGAATACGGTAATAATACTCCTGCTGTACGAGATATTTTTACTAAACAATTTTCTGATGATTTAATACAAGATTATTATTTAAAAGTTGGTAGTAAAATACCAAGTGTTAATCCAGTTAACTATGCTAAAAATCTTCCTATGCCTTTACAGTTTAAAAAAAACGGAGGTAGAATTAAATTAAAAACAGGCGGTCGCGTTTATTTAGCTCCTGGGGGTAAAGTTTATCAACCGACTACTAGTTCCGGTAATAGTAGGGTTGGAATGTTTGAATCAATTTTATCAGGTATTGGTGCAGGTATTATAGATATACCAAAAGGTGCTTTTAGTTTAGGAGCATCTTTAATGGATTTAGGTGCGGGTACAGATACTGCAACTGATATTGAAATGTGGTTTGATGATTTAACAACATTAGATGAAAGAGCTGAAGCAACTACTGCTGGTAAAATTACTCGTATTATGACTAACTTAGGTATACCAGGTACCGCTGCATTTAAAGCTGGTTCAAGAATGGCACGAACTGCTATTGAAGCTAAAGAAGCAGGCACGCTTTACAAGTTTACTAAAAATACCGAAGGTGCTTTAGAAAAAACATTAACTAATAAAGGTCGTATGTTACAAACACTTGGCGGTGTAGGTGGTGTTGGTGCAAGTGATGCTATATTTGTAGGTGATGCTGAACGTATTGGAACTTTAGGAGATGCGTTTAACATAGGACCAACACAACTTGTTGACAACGACGAGAATAATGCAGCGCGAACCGTGATGAATAGAGTTAAGTTTGGTCTAGACTCAGCATTTTTAGGTGGCGTTATCGGTGGAACGGGAACCGCGATTAAACAAGCGGTACAAAGAAGTAATAATTTAAATCGTAATAATGATTTGATTGATAAAATTTTAGAGTACACGACACCACAAGGTAAAAAGACTAAAGAGTTTTTTGAAATGGAACGTGAAATGATTGGTAGAAGATCAGCTGATGCCAATAAAGCACAAGAACTACAACGACAATTAGACAAAGAAATAGACGCATTGTACGGACAAATGGGTCAGAAATTTGGTATTGGTGTACAAAAAGAAAGAGCCGCACTTACTAAAGTTGTTAACGATGCATTAGTATCAAGTGCTGACGGACCTAAGGTTACTCCTATTCTTAACGCAGAAGGCGTAACAGAAGGTGCTACTTTCACTTTAGGTAATATGACAGCTGATTCTCTTAATGCTTTGAGTAAAGCAAAATTAAAAAATCCAGAAGAAGTTATTAGAATATTACAAAGAGCTAGACGAACTATGGATAAATCTTTTACTGATATTGCAAGCAATGTATTTAGGTTTGGTAAATCTACTAAAACATCTGCTGACGATACTTTAGAGCGTTTTGCTAAATTTAAAACTGCTTTTGAAACTAAGTCTTTAGATTATATTGATGACACTTACAGGATTTTTGGAAATAAAAACAGTGAAGCATTAAAAGGTTTTAAACCTACCGCTGAAGCAGTTACAAATGCAAAAGAATTGTTTAAACAATTAGCTTTTAAAAGAACTGGTAAAACATTAAGCGATGAAGAAGCGGCATACGAAGTAGAACGTATTTTAGTATCTTCTAAAAAACAAAATAAATTTTTAGTTGAAGGCGAAGCAGTGCCTTTATTACAAGATGAAACAGGATTTTTAAAAGACATAGCTATTAAAGACTGGACTAAACCTATGTTGCCTTTAAACAAAGTTGCTGGTGAAGCAGGTGAAGATATTTTAGTTAATGGATTAACACCAAGAAAAGTTATTGAAGATTTGTTTGGTAAAGTACAAGACCCTAGTGCAACTATTTTATCTACTTTAAGTGATTTATCTTTGGTTAGACGTAAACACGAATTCTTTGGTGACTTCTATGATACAATGGCTGGTAAACAAATGTTTAATACTAGACGAGAAGCAGCTGCAGTGTTTGGTGATAATAACGTAGGTGAAAAAGCTATACAAATGTTAGCAACAAATCCTGGTGGTAAATTAAATATTGAAGCAGTTAATCCTTTAAACGGTAGATGGTCAAGTAAGGGTATTCAAGAAGCTTTAGAAGAAGTTAATAGTGGTTGGACTACAGTTCTTGATAAAGATAATGTGTTTACTACTTTCTATAATAATTTTGTTCTATATCCAAAAGCAACTTCACAGTTAGCAAAAACAGTTTTATCTCCAGTAACACATTTCCGTAATTTAATTTCAGCAACAGCCTTTGCTTCAGCTAACGGTATTATGCCTTTAATGAATAGAGAAGCACTTGATGAAGCAATGGGTGCATTTAGTCAAGTAGGTGCTAGAGGTAGTGAAGCTGCAAACAAAAGATACCGAGAACTATTACGTCTTGGTGTGGTAAATAAAAATGCCAGGTTAGGTGATCTAGAAGATTTACTTGATGACGTAGATTTTGGTACTACTAAATTTACTAATAAAGTTATGCAGAACTTAGGTAAAAAATTAAACAAAGGTAAAGAATATGCAACTGATTTATATACCGCTGAAGATGATTTTTGGAAAATGTATACATTTGCTGCAGAACGTAAACGTATTAAAGATGCTTTAAAAAAATCAGGTATCGACGCAAATGTTTTTGCTAAGTCGTCTGATAATGATTTAGGTATGGCTTTTAAAAATAGTGCAGAATACTTAGATGAAGCTGCTGCAAACATTGTTCGTAACAATGTGCCTAATTATGATTACGTTTCTAAGTTTATTAAAGATTTAAGAAAAGCACCGATAGGTAACTTTGTGTCTTTCCCTGCAGAAATTATCAGAACTAGTATAAATATTCTTGGTAAGGGTTTTAAAGAATTTAATTATGTAGATCCTATTACAAAAACTAAACCTTTTAGGTCTATGGGTATGCAACGTATGGCTGGTTTTGGTGCTACCGCAGTAGCTATACCATACGGAACAGTTGAAGCATTTAAAGCAGCTTACAATGTAAGCGGTTTAGAGATGGATGCGTTAAGAAGATTTGTTCCTGACTGGTCTAAGAACTCAACTTTGATACCTATAAAAGATGATGATGGTAATTTTACTT
>Ga0209535_1000937_pt1 | contig 20227 bp, 8 predicted proteins | sample LinPmetageLP28_FD_184041 | JGI IMG/M metagenome (GOLD analysis project Ga0209535, IMG submission 184041) | Marine viral communities from the Pacific Ocean - LP-28 (SPAdes) (version 2) | ecosystem: Environmental > Aquatic > Marine > Oceanic | place: Pacific Ocean | collected 2009-08-22
GCCTAAGATTTGTGTTGTTTTTGAACTTAAGTCTACTACTGCTTCTGGTTCTGTTGGCGGTTCGCTATATGCATTAAATAATTCTTCAGTAGGCATTGTTTACTCCTGTTTACTTTAAGTTTTATTAAGGAATGAATCCACCTGCTGTTATCGGTGTTTCCATATCTTTCTGGGTGGCTGTACTGTTGCTTGCGTCACTGTTATCACTGCTTAACTTTTCTGTTGCTTCGTCACCGTTAAGATAAAAACCTAGCGGGAGCAAAGAAACTTCTGCTTTATACTGATAAACACCTGGGAAGTTCTCCTCAATTGAATTACTGTATTTTGCTATATTGATACTCTGCGTTGTCTGTGATACGTCTGTTAGCTCTGATTGATCTATGTTTGCCAAATCAATTGGTCTAGACAGTTTAGCTGTTACTGAAAAACTAGGTTGCTGAGAAAATATATTAGAAACAGTATCACTAGCAACGTTTAAATTGTCGGGTTCTAGATCTATTAAGAAATCTTTTTCATTAATCATAACAGAGTAAACCCTGTCAAAAGTCTTTGGCGCTATAATTTTTTTAAATTTATTTGCAAAAGAAAACGGTGCAGATTGTTTAATTAATTTGGTCATGCGAAATAATTCACTTTTTAATTGTTGGTCTGTCTGAACATCTGGGTATAGATTTTCTATCCTAGCAAGGACTTTTGCGTATTCTACTTTTAATGCATCACCTGCTAAGACAGTTGAGTTAATCTCGGTCTGATCTAATGTTTCTGACAACAACAAGAAGTTTTCTTCATTAAAATCTAAACCTACAGTTAACTTCATATACTCTTTTAAACAATAATCATGAACATGGTTAATCATTACATCTCGACTAAATACTCCGTCTGGATAGCCCGTGGATACCTTTTTTATTAATTTTCCGTTATTGTCTAAATTGTATCTAAAAATGCTTATTGATTTAAGAATTGACTCAAAGTTACTGTTTTCGTTAAAGTTTTGCAAATGGGGTGCTAACGTGGACATCCCAACACCCATAGTTTTGTGATCTAGGATATTGACGCTAGTATCAAAAACAAAAACCTTGGGTAGTAAACTTAAACTCGGATTAAAATGATCTTTTTTATATATCGTTACTGCTACATACGGTGAATTTAAAAAATTAATATTACCTGTTCTGTCATATGATATTTTTTGCAAAGACTCTATCATCGAATTAGTAATACCTACATTCAAAATTGATTTGTTTCCATATTTTTCACTAGTCAAAAAGCCGTACCCGGGCTGTGATAAGACTAAGTTCATTATTTTGTTTTTTGCAAGACTATATTTTAAGCTTCTAGGGAACAAGGAGTCATTGTCAAGTGTGTACACCCTTTCTTTAATTGCACTAAATTGAGCAGCTGCCTCCTTGCTGTTTAAGGTAATTGAATCCTTATAGACACCCATATCTTTTAAAACGTTAACTGCCAAAGACATAATTGGCACTTCTTCACCTTCAAAAGTTTTACCAGCTAATATGTCTTCAGCGCGCTGGGCTAAACTACCTAAACTGTCAGCGTGAGCAGCAAACGCAGATGCTCTATCAGTAATAAATTGTTGATGTGTCTTAATCGTCCCAATCAATGACTGGGCATTTTGCAACCCTATAAGCTTGGCGCGGTCATATTCTTTTTTACCACTTTCTTCAGAATACATTAAAGGGTCGCCGATAGCGTCAAGCAATCCGTCTATAAGCCCACCTATCTGATTAACATCGTAAGATAGTGTAAAGTTACCATCGGAATCTGTTTTACCATCGATTCCGATGGTTCGTTTAAGTAAACCATATACCCATCTAAAACCAGTAATAATTCGGTGCTGAATGTTATATTCTATTGCACCACCCACGTTTCCAACTTTATCATTTGCTGCTGCATTGGTGGCGTAAGTTTTTCCCAACCCGGTCTTAAAAAACAAATCAAGGTTGGAATTCCCTGTAGAGCCGTATTTACTCTTTATAAAAAGACTGTTGCGTTCGTAATCGTAAGTATTAGAGTCTCGATCGTTAGCGGACCCAAAAGCGATTGTATTGAGATAGCTTTTCAAAAGCTTACCCATTCCAAAGTTTAAATCATCGAAACTGTCCAAAACATGATTATGAGCTAAATGTTTTGTTCGCTCATCAGCCGGTGAAAAACTTGCATCATAAAAGTTATCGATTTCAACTGCACTCATCTTAAGTGTTTTGTAACCTGTTGAGTTTGCGTCTAATTTTGGTATCATTTGGTTAAAATGCTTCCTGGTGTTCATTTTATTTTTAACATTGTCTTTTTTAAAAAGATCACCGTTGGGCGCAAGGTACGCTGCAAATACGTGTTCACTATTAAAAAGAGTGTAGTCATAAACACCGCCGCTATTAAAGGAAAACCCACATGTACCTTCGAAATATTTTTTTATTTGCCGTTCTATGTGATATAAACTAACAGTACTTATTGTTTTTTTCGCGTCTCCACCTATGCCTGTCATCGTTGGCCGAGCTAGCAGTATGTCAAAAAATGCTTGCAAACACATTTGTCTTTGACTCTCTACTGTACTAGAACGCAAAAAAACTGAAAGCAATGGGATATAGTTGCCAGAAGATTCTGCTACCGGGGAATTACGAATCTTACTTAAGTCTCGCACCAAGGCCCTAATAACCTCCTTAGTAACAAAAACTGGTGAGGCTTGTCCAGTTGGAACAAGCTTCTTTGATTCTTCTTCAGCTGAATGTGCTTCAGTAATTTCCTGGTGAGGATACAATGTCAACACACTCTCAACTAGTTGATTACTTACAGTCTTGTAGTTGTCTGTATAATCGGCTAACTCAGAAAAATCAACAGCTTCGTCGGCTTTGGATGCTAAAATAGGGTTTTTAACAAAATATTCTGTTGCGGAAGTAAAATTTGTGTTTGCGTTCATACCATCATTGTTACTTGATGTTTCTAATGTTCCACCCTCTAAGGGAGCGTATGCTGCGACTGTATTTCCTTCAAGTTGCTGCCTTTTTATTCCAGCTACTGCCTTACCAAAGTGACCAAAACCTAGAAGGTCTGAATTGCTACCGTCTAAACTTGGGATATCGGATCTAGAAAATGTTCGTACGCCGGACTGATTTCTGACATGTTCTATTTTATTCTTAGGGATACCTAACACTTTTTCAACGAAATCATGATACATTAACCCGGGAAAGCTTAACAATACCTCACTCTCAGTCTGCTGAACGCGCTCATTAGGATTATCAGCGCTGGAGGAAGCTGTCTCAGTCGTCCCACCTGTGTAGTTTTGCCAAAAATCAATGCCTGTTGTATTAAAAGAACCAATTTTTGGTACTAATCTAGCAGCTACAACCGGTTGTGTATTGCTGGTGTTTAATGTATCTCTATTCGCCATGTTAGCAACGTCAAATGTATACATGTCATAACAAACAGTAGCTAAAAGTTCGGTAGCAGCAGTTATGCCCGGGTTACCTAATCTGTTGCCGGTTGAATTTCTTATTGTGTCAAATATATCTTCGTATCTGTCAGGAAATAATGCATGATCTGAATTGTATTCTAGATTCATATTGTTAGATGACAATTCTGTATTAGCAGTGCCGTCCGGTAAATAAGAAAACATTCCAGCGAAAGTTATGTTCTTTAGTCTACCTATTGCTGTTGATAAATCACCTGAGACACCTAACCTGACTTCACCAGGTACAATGCTAGCCTTATTTTCCGGCAACTGAATTAACGTTTCAAGCACTGCCGACGAATCAACAAATGCAAGTGAACCACCGAGGGCACCTATAGCATTACAAAAAACGTCTGTATCTGAATCGCTGGACTCCTGGCGAAAGCCTAGTAACTTAACAGAATCTTTTGGTTCTGAAAAGCCAATTTTAGAATTTTGACTGTATTCAGGGCTTAAATTAGAATAAAGCTCAATAAGCTTATTTTGATTATTGTCGTTTGTTGCTAGCGCTGACTCTGCCCTAAACTGTTTAACTAAACCTAAGTTAGTCAGCGCCCACCGCTGACCTAAGATGGTGTCAACAGAAGCAGCGTTAGCTAAAAACTCAAAAATACTTTCCAGTACTTGTTCATAGATATAATACTCAATGATTGCTAAGAAAAATGAATTACTAGAATTGGCTTTTAAAACTTCTGCTATTGTTCCGACTTGCGAATCTTGAATTGCATTAATTATGTTTGCTATCGTTGCACCTATTGTACTAGCGACGTTGGCATCAAAGTTACTTTTTACAAACATACTAACTTCAATTAAAAATGCCCTTTCGGTGATTTGAGGATACGCCCTGTTCAAGACTTGTTTTGCTGCTTCTAAAATATAAGCCCTGATTTGTCTATGTAACTCTATCAGTCTAGATATATGATTTACTGTAATGGAGTTATTGTCGCCTAAAGTAAACTGTGTTGTTGCTGTATCTGAGTTTTCTCCTCCAGTACTAATAGGTAAAAATTCACACGATGCTATTAGTTCAGAGCGAAGATTATTCAACCCCTTTTCGGCTAGCCTTATGTATCGTGCAGATGTCGATTTTGTTGTAAAAGCTTCCTCTGCTGCTGGGGAATATTCTGTACTAGCAGACGTTGCTACACGCATTGCCTCGAGCATTTTCCCAACTTTCGCTAATTGTTGCTGTGGGGTTGGAGCTGTGTTTATTGCTATAGAATTGTTTGTGCTTATTGCCATGTATTAACCTTCAAAATAATCTGTTTGCTGTGACGAGTGTTGGTGAACTCATAGTCCCGTCCTTGTAAAAAGGAACAATAAAATACTCAACCATCCCAAAACTACCTTCATGCTTTACCAAGTAAGAATATTTTTTTGACGTTGTATATGCATCTATACTATGCATTATTCCGTCCAAGTATACTTTGTTGTTCTCCTTAACAAAGAAAGCATAAAAATCAACATATGAATCGTTACCTGTTATATTAAAGCTTACATCGTATAATAGTGTTGTTCTATTTTTAATTTCTCTATCTACTTCATTGACTGTTGATGTTTTATTATATCTATCTGTTAAGTTATCAACTCTGTCAAATAACTCAACTGTTGCGTTGCTGACGTTGATATTTTTTGCCTGCCTAAACATTTTTGGGCTGTTCATGTTAAAATAAAATATATCGCCGGTTGAACTATTAAAAAACACATCTAAGTTTTCCTGGGAAAGACTGTATGCTTCTGTCTCTATCAGACCTTTTAAAAAAGTGTTTCTTTTAGCAAATTTACTTCCTGGTGTACTTACTATTCTTTGGCGGTTTGTGTTACGATTACGTCGTCCAGCAGCACCTGTATACCTAGAAGAATTAAAAATATTATTTCTGGCAAATAGTTTTGCCTGGTCATTTACAAGGTTAATTAAATCTAAAGTTGGTGCAACACGCGGAGTTAATTTATAAGTTATGTTAGAATAAGCTGGTGCTTGATTATCAATAAAAGTACACATGTTATTTTCATCGGGTGTCAACTTAGCAATTGTTGACGACTGACCCGTTAAGTGATCGATTCTATTTACTTCAATTGAGTATGCGACTGTTATAACATCTCTAATTGTTTGCAACTTATCTTTAAAGAGTTCAAATGAGTTTCCAAACATGTTTGCAAGTATTTTATCAACTTCACTCATAACTGGCGTTATTGTGAAACTAGCCTCGACACGTTTTTTAATGTCAGCCAGCGAGTCAATATTAGTGAAATCACCCTCACCCGAAGGCGTAGTGTTGTAATTACCAATAAATTGGAAATTTTCAATTTTGACGGCTGCTGTTCTTTCTTCAAACTTTTCAATAAAAAATGCTGATGCTAACTTTTTCTCACCGTTCTTCATGATACATTCAACAACATATTTGTAATTTGTTGTCCTAAAGACGTCTGTATCTCGGAACCTTAGTGTTCTACTCTTATCATTTACTTGCGTAAATTTATTTAATTTTTCAGCGCTACGATACAAGTAAAGCATCTCAGACGTAGCACTAGTATTTCCTTTAAAGGTATATTTTCTAGGTCTAATTGCTGCAATATTTTCTGAGATATTTGTTATGTCTATATTAAATCCACGCTGTTCATCAGACAAAGTTACAACAATCGTTAGATGCGGTGTCATTTCATTTTTATATTTACTTTTATCGATTGCTGACTTAGCATTTGCAAAGCTTTTTTGCAAATAATTTAAAGTTGTTCTATAAAAAATAGACTCGCTAGATCTGAAATTTGATGGTGACGTGCTATTACCTGCTGCTACGCCGTCCTGGACTTTAACTTTTTTGTTAGGAGGCACTATTATTTGCCCTAACGTATTGTAATAACACATGTCAAAAGGCTTATTAATATTTATTCTTTTTGCATATAATTTCACATCTAGATGATCACTCTCTTTTTTTGTTCCAATACTTAAGATTGAAACACCAGTGTTAAGTCTGGCAGGAGTAATTGAATATTCGCTTGCATTTTCAATTAGCTGGTCTTCTATAGTGCTCAATAATACTGGATAACTTTTAACTTCAATTATTACACCATTAGAATCTTTAACTAGCATTAGTACATTAAATTTTGAACCGTAAGTTTTTAAATTAGATAAGCTTATATTGATCTTTGTGCCTATTTTTAAAATATTTTTTTGTGTGATTTTTGTAGAAAATTTATATTGAGTCCTGGATATTTGACTGATGTTTTTTTCTATGTCACTAAAAATTGGCTTAATTATTTTTTGATACCTATCATCCCTCTTATTAGCGACATTACCAAGACCTCCTTTCTGATCTTTAAACGACGTCTTCATAAAACCTTGCTGGAATAATCTTGCTGGATCATCATTCATTTCGATCATGCCATTGTATACTTTTTTAAATACTTTAGAATTATTCGCTGTGATAGTGTCAATCTTTTCCTGAAATTTTGGACTTTGATTAATTTTTTCTGCTACAAGTGTTTGCTTTTTTCTAACTTTTTTTGCCCTTCTACGAATGTGATTAAAACTTATTTTTCCAACTCGTTTAGCGTCGTTATATAGATTGTGTGCCTTGTCAATTGAGAATTGACCTACTGCCTCTACTATGACTAAGTTCTTGCCTGGGCGCGAATCATTCTTTGATAACATTGGTGAAGCGTTTAACCTGGGATTGTTTAAATTTTTCTTTTTACTTCTTATTTTATTATTTAACTTACTCGAAGCTGTCTGTTTAGCCTTATTACTATAATAACTTGCGTCATACTGTGAGATCCGCAACTCAATCTCTGAGGGTTTTAAGAAGCTAGCACCGGTTATAGAATTAGCAATGTCTACGTTGGTGTAGATTTGCAATGAAAGAAAAAAGTCAGAGTTGCCGTCGATGTCTGTTGTTTTTTCATATGACATCACCTTCGGATCAAAATTTACTGGCTTTTGTGACAATTGATTTTGATCGATTGATGCCATGCTGATTATAGGGAATTTGCGGGGAGGTAGCTTTACATACATTTTGATTAATCCATTACTAAAGTAAAAATATTTATAAATGTAGGGATATTAAGATCATCATAAAGAACTTTCCCTACATAAAAAACATGTTTTTCATATCGCTTGTTTGCATCTTCGTTGTCTAAAAACACGCCGGCGTCAATCACATCAAGCTTAGACATTTGTGGACCTATTGCGTCTTCATAAATCTGTAACAAAAAATTGTTATTAGTAGAGGTTTTTGGAAACTTTATTGTTTCAAATTGCTTTGGTGTCGGTCCGGGTGGGTGTGGAATCTTACCTTGCTTTAAAAGCTTTTGACTTAAAAAGCCCGGATCGCCAGCTAGATTGTTTAAAAGATTATCGTTGCTAGTACCATCTGGTTGTCTATCTAGTAAATTTCCGTCGGGACCCATAAGATTTTTAATATCTTCCCAACTTTGCCTACTTGTACTTCTTATATCAGTATAATTACCATAAGAAGAACCGTCTGAATTAACAGGTGGTAAAAACTGAAAATTAGGTAAATGAGCCAATTTTGAATCAAGAAAGAAGGGTTCAGCATCATTTACGTTAATGATCTCCCCAAAGGGTGATCCTGTAAATGGTTGCCCGTTCTTGATTGTAAATGTTATATCTTTATTGTCAATCTTGAAATCATTTTGTTGATGCATATCGCTTGTGCCGATAAAATAGTTTTTAACAAAATGTCTTAGTGACGAATCAAGAACAGAATTTTCACCAATCCTGTAATCATCACCCGTCACAGCCTTCAAATGCAGACTAGCTGTTACTTCTGTGTCTTTTAAAAAAATATTATTGCCTACAAGGCTTCCAGTTGGTGAAAAATTAAAATTAAAAATTCTTCCGCTATCATCCTTTTCTAAGACAATTGCATTTTCTGGCCTTTCCATAACTTCAAAATATAATCGCTGCGAAACAGAGTCTTCCTCACCTTGTTCATAAAAAGCGTTACAATCAGATAGAGAGGCATATTCTGCTCGCAATTTTCCAGCAGCTATTTGGCGCTTACCTTCCTGTGTCACAACTAAGTCTATAAATCTTGTCTTTTTATCTAAAATTCCCATTTTTAACCTATGTTACTAATAACTATTCATTAACTTAATTTTTCAACCCGTATAGTTGCTAATTGCGTACTTGACTGGGGCACATGTGCATAAGTGGTATTTGCTGCTGACTTCTTTATTTCTGATTTTAATTTTTTAGTTCCACCACTCGACACAACAACAATTGCATTACTAATTAATAGATTTGCGGTCTTTTCATCTGCACCAGGAGTTGCATCATCTAAGTATGCGAGGGAGGTATAACTTCCTGCACCATCGTCTACTGACAAAACTAACTCATATACATTGGCTGCATCGCCTTCTTGTTGTATCCTTATTGATACTGTCACAGAATACGTTCCAGTTGCTGCTAAAGTTAATTCACCGGAACTGTTACTTGATACAACATTTGTATTCGCTATTACAGCTGTATCATACGGAGTTGTGAGTGCTGATGTTGATGATGCTGTCGGTACTACAGCTATTTCACCACTACTTGAATCGATTCCAAATATTGCTAAAGCAACTGTACCGGCAGCGCCATCGTCTCCATTTGAACCGGCAGCGCCTGCGATTGCCTTTGTCAGCGTTTGTGTAAGTGTGTAGTCAACTGTAGTGCCTAAGCTATTTTTTACTCTTACAACGTGTGCTATTGATGCAGTTGTAGCTGAGATACTGGACGCGTCAGCTACTGTTGCGCTGCTTTGACCGTTAGTTTGAGAAATGCTACCAGCTGTTATACTCGAACCATTGGCAGAAACAACAAACCACCTACTGTTGGCGCTCAAACCAGTATCTATATTTATTGCTGATCCGTTTTCATAAACTTTTATCGTTGCCCCTGATGCTGAATAACTCGACACTGTACCATTGCTTGCTGACGGCAATGTTACTGACATTGGGTCTAAAACAACTACCACTCCCGAACCTGCTGTGCCATCTGATCCATCATCGCCGGCTGAGCCCGTAGAACCGGTTGTGCCTTTTTTAATTTTTTGGACAGTAAAGCTTCTTGTGACTGTAGAGGTTCCAGCATCTGTTGTATATTTTATCGGTATGTTTACCAAAACACTACTAAAATCAGAACTACTACCATCTTCGTGTTCTGACAAGGTTGACACTTTTAATTTTGCATCAGAACTATCAGTCGAAACTGCCAATGTTAGTCGTGTCCCTGAATTAGCGAAAGTGATATTATAAGCGGTATCGCCTTCAGAAGCAGAGTTTGCTTCTGTTAATTCAGTGCTATTATCAGTAAATGCTGTTATACTATCTGAAACTATCTTATATGTATTATTTACTGGATTACCCGTCTCGTTATGCCCTGCAAATGTTAGTTTTGTTGCACCTACATTAACATCTATTTTTGTAAAAGCTTGCTCAGATATATCCGCATCGCTAAGATCACCGCCATCATCAAGCGCGCCACCCGTGTCGTCAGTGTCTACTGGGATAATTGATCGCGAGAAAGCAGCATTTGGTGACGCGGAGGCTCCGGCTGTGGCTGATATAGTTACCTGGCCATTAGAACCCGATAATATAGCTATATTTGAACCGGCAACAAGGTAAGACACTCCTTGACGCGTGTGATGAATTGATCCACTAATTGTTGAATTAAAAAGATCACTATTTAAACCTACTTGCAAAGTATTTGGAAAGATTAATTTGTTGATTTTCCCAGAAGGATCTTTTGATATATAATATTCTTTTCTTTGTGCATCAACTACTTTTTTATTTTTAAGTTTTTTACCCATTAAGACACGACCACGACTGTATCAGCAATATAAGTTCTGTTTGTCACAGCATTGTTATCAAAGTAGGGTAACGAGGAAGTTGCTTGCAAACTAATATTTGAACTCTGGAAAGATCGTTCAGAAGTTTGATCAACATCAGTGGGTAATACTGCAACATACGAAATAGAATCAGACTGAGTACTCAAAGAAGAACCATCTGAAACTATCTGTTCTTCAACAAACTGAACTCTAACTGGAGACTGGCCAAAAGATCCAACGATGTCAGCAAGACTTGATATAAACTTTCCGTCATGACCCTGTCTTATTGAATCTGCAATATGGCCGTAGTGTTTAGTATTGTAGTAATATTTTGGTGAACCACCTAGTTTTATGATATTTGAACCACCACCTTGATATGAATAATTTTGACTACTACCGTATGAACCAAATAAAGAAGTTGTACTACTTCCATTTAAAATTGTTGAATCACTATAAACTCTTTTTAAGTCTGCTAGGCTAGTAAACGCTTGTATTTGATGATAATAGCTATTTGCCGGTTGGTTCGGGCCATCAATTTCATCAATCGCCTTTATCGCAGCTGCTTTATCGCCTAAAAGGCTAAAAGAATTACCTAGTGTTGTACTAAATCTGGAGTTAACTCTTCGCACTGGGTTATTGCCAACATTCCAAAGAAGTTGTACTGAATTTGTTGTATTTGCGTCAGGTGGTGGTGAGATTATACTACCTATGGCATACCCGGTTACAAAATCTGCTGTTCCTGCCGGGGCTGTCGTGACTGCAAACATAAATTGATCGCTTAAACTACCGGACATTTCGTTTCGCGTTGCGATCTGCCACTGGTCTATCACAGGTTCGTTACCAATAGTCTCGTGAACAGCATTCGTTGTAAGATTTTGATTTAAGCCTTCGTGGAATTCTTTATTATCTTTTACTTGTGACCCAAACATCTTAAGACTGCATGCTTTTACTTTCATTGAATTTGGAAAATTACCTGACACCCCTTTTGGAAACCTTAAGTCTCTAGGCATTGGATATTGCCAACCAAAAATTAATTTATCCTTAGGCATTATCAAGTAAGGGGAGTCGAAAGTAAGCTGTTCAAACGTCGGGACTGTGCTTACTGATGCGGACTGTGATACTACTAATGTCTCACCAGAGTCAGAAAACTTTAAACCTGCTACCCCGCTGAACAAAGCACGTGATGATCCATCAAGACTTCGTTCTCTTGTCTGGTTATCGTTATCTAATCTGATCAGTGATATGTTATTTAAATTCCCGGCAGGTTGATTATTATGAACAATCGCAGACAATACTTTATTGTGGCGTGCTGCCATTCTAGATGAGAAATTCATTGCATCTGTGACATCTATAATGTTATCAGTATCTGCATCAGCAATTACACGCACCGCGTGACCGTCTCTTAGAATGCCTGAGTCGAGAACCTCCTGTATTGTTATCCCTGAATCATCTAGTCTGTCAGGTAATGCACTAGTACTTGCTGTTACAATTAAGTTGTATTGACCATACGTTACTAATTCACGTGAATCGAAAACTTGGGTTTCTACATTACTACCAGAATTAAGCTTAACTAGCTTAGGGATCGGTTCAAAATATGTACCGTCAAATCCTGCTGCAGCTAAAGTACCGGGTGTTTTGTGTGTGTATTTATATTCATCATCTGTATTTTTTTTAGTATTTTGCCTTAAAAGGAAGAATGTGGGTGTTATCACCTTAAGTCGTCTATTATCATAAGTCGCACCTCCCGCAGTCGCATCCAGTGCGATTGTCGCAAAAGCATCAGCGTCAGCAGCACTTGCGCTTCTTGTTCCTGGAACAGCAAAAGATATATCAAAATCTAATCTTAGCTTTTCGAGTAGGAATGGTTTTGTAATACCTAACTCTTCTGCAGTTATGTACTGGCTTGATGTTGCGTGATACTTAGCAGCATTAGGGAAACCGTAAGTAGATATCGGTAAGAATGCATGTTCAAAAGCTTTAGATGACTTAAGGCTGAACCCGCCTACTGCTCCGTCAACCATAGAGTCTATTATTGGTCCAAAACCGGCGCAAGACCCGGTTATGTTGTCATGTAAATGCGCGTGTGCAACGTTTTGGCTCGCATGATTACCTCTATTATCCCGAAGTGTTTGCCCTACCTCTTGCCAACGATTCAAATTGAAATTCCAATAAGTTAAAAGTACTTGTCCGTCATCATTAGAACTACCAATTGATGCTCCTGTCCCATTTCTTATTAGACCGGTTGAAATAACATTATCTGAAGCAGGATTCATCTCGTAATTAATGATTGTCTTTGAAGTAAGTCGCTGACCAAAACCTGGGTATTTTCTTGGGTTTGTCCCAAATAAATAAAATGAGTTATTGTCGCCTGGTATTGAAATATTCTCATTAAAAGGTTTAATTTTTTGTTCATCAAAAAAGGGTTTGCCACCATCAGATACATTAGCAACAGAAGAGCCGGTTGATATTATTACTGGTGCTATGTTAGGTGTTGCAATCGACTTATTGCGATGAAAAAGTGTTGCTGTGTCTGCCGCGTCTAAATATGGGTATGTTACTTGTTGATCTCGTGAAATTATATCAATATGCGCTATAGCCCAATTAGAAAGATTATTATTTGAAACGCTTGTTTGAATGAACCTAATATAAAAGGGCCCTTTGAAACCGGCAGAGCTAAAAACGTGCAAGTCAACTTTTACTTTTATCATTGGACGTCGTTGTGTTTGGTTTGAAGCGCTATGGCCAACTATTTCATTACCGTCAACAATGTCATTAGTTACAATGTTAAGTGGCTGGTGAACAAAGCGTCCGGAGCTGTCAATCAAACTTGTCGAGGCTTCAGAAGAAATAAATTCCGGTATCATCGAGATTGTTTTCCAAGTTGATGCATCTTCACTTATTTGCACAGACAACGCATCAGATGACAAACCTTGATAAAGCTTTAATGTTGCTAGTGCAGAATTATCAGCACCGGTATTATAAGGCCCTTGGATTAGCGAAAAGATAAGCGTGGGTTTTGATATCTTGTTTTTTGTGCGTATCCATCGACCTTCAGCGTCAGGAGCACCGTCTAAAACTAAAACACCTCGAGTAACAACTTTTGAATCTTCTAATTCAAAAAGTTCTCTTTTCATTTTTACACTTGTTGACGAAGTCACCCATTTTTTGCTGTCTGCAGATATCGCAAACACAGATGAATCAGTATTTTTAAATTCAAAATCATCTGTTATACGGGTCCCGTATTTTACTGTGTGGGTATCATCAAAGACAGTGTTTAGTTTAACACCCTCTGTGTCTTTCCTGTTCATCCTATGTATTGTCGGGTACTCTCCGGACCTATTATCATTATCTTTGATTATTGTTCGAACAGGATTGTTTAAGTATCCCGACCCGGTGATGTAACCGCTTTGTCCTAAAAATACTTTTGACATTATTTTTTTAAACCTCCGAAAGCAATTGAATCTGTGCCTAGTGAATTGCTTTCACCAAATATTAACCCGCAAGTTGCAGATTTAAAACGAGAACCTATTTCACTCATTTTGTTTCTTGATCCGGATAGGAAGTTTTGCATATTAGCGTTGTTTTCAGCAAATACGTAGCTACCTGTTATATAATTGACGACTTCAGAAAAAGGTGATAAAACATAACGCGCGTTGTCATCAACATAACCCGGCAATGGAAATAAATTAGTACTAAGCGAATCTGGGTCACCTCTTGTTTTAAACCTAAACTTACTAAAAATAACGTCTTGCGCATCATCATATATTTCTTTTTTATTCGTTGTTCTTATTTCTATTTTACTCTGGATGATTGACGTGCCTTTCTTATTTTGCTCAATACCACCACCCATCATGTGGCCACTCGCACCAAACAATCTAATGTCATTTGGTGACAGACTAGCTAAGGATTGTCTGACTTCAAAAACATCAATCGCCCCGTCATTTTTGGGGTGTGAAGGATCCAGGAATTGTTCATAATTGCCGACCTGATTGTAAACGAAAGGATATGCGTAAGTATTGTTTTGACTTTCGATATAGTTTTTTGGTATTAACTGAGAGAAATCTTTGACGGGGATTAATTTGTAATTTTCGTCAACTGTCTTATAGAACAAGCCAAACCCGTAAGAATCTAGATTCATATGATGATTGATTACATCACTTTTTTCATCTTCAAAAAAGCCTTCTGGGGATATTCTGATCATTGGGCGTATTACTTGCGATGAAAATTGCTTATAAGACCTTATATTCCTTCCTTTTCGAAAAGCATCAAAAGCGCGTATATCCATTTGCTCGTCGTTCTCGTCTAAACTGGAAGGCATAATTACACTAAGAATCCGCTTGCCTCCGACACCGTTGTCTTCGTAAGTTTTAAGTATAGGTTCTGCTTCAGCAATTACTATTTGTCCTAGACGCATTGTTGCTGGTGTACTAACACTGTCAGCAATTGACTGTGTTACATATGTTAGCAGTGAAGGAGAATAGCTTAATCCGCTACTTGCTTTAGATGCCTCTCTATCTACAAAAACTGGTGATAATTTACTCATTTACATACCTCAGTGCTTTTTTACTTTTCCAACAAACTGTGACAAAAATAAGTTTCCCGTATTGTTGCTTCGTTGTATTGATTTCATGTATATCTCGTCATAGAGGTATCTGAATCGGTTTCTTTCTAAGACATGAGACTCATAAACAAAGTTAACACCTAAGAAGTTAGTAGTTCTAGGAACCAAAGAATATAAGACGTCTGTAAATGAATTATCAATCCACTTAAATAACTCTCTGTATTTTTGCAAATTCAAAGGTTCTAAGACGTTATTGAAATATACTTCACGCAGATGTCTAGCATCCGGGTACGATTCACCAAATATTAAATTAGGACTACCAAACGCATCTTCTAGCGACGATAGATCGCTAAACATTCTTAAAACATTCTCATTAAGACCTTTCATTACAGACATGTCAACAGAGAGTCTATTATCATCTAAACTTTCTTCACTTGGTAATATTTCATGAACAGGTGCGATTGTAGAGAAATAACCCTCTTTTATATTTTCTGCATCTTGGAAAGATCTAATTCTAACTTTTTCACGCGTGTAATTAAGATCAAATTTGTCAGACAGTATTTCAAAGTCAACACGCAAATTCTTGAACACATCTTTGTTTGTTTCAAAATTGCTACCTTCAAAATGAAAATTATTTTGGGAAAAATCAAATAATCTAATCTCACCTAATGAATTTGTCTCTGTTGTGGATTGTTTTGCGTCTGTTCGCAATATTAAACGTTCAAAAGAGCCTGTCAATAAATCTGTAAAACTATAATTTATGTGAGGATCATCAACACCGTAACTATCATAGTTTTTTGCTCTTTCGTTAAATTCTTTTAAATCTGTGTTTTTAGAGAAGAACCTTGTATTGGCAATGCAACCATGAAAATTTGTTATTTTTGCATTATCGTCAACTGATGCACCATTTAAGAATAAATTAGCACCTCCAGGGTTTTGCAAGGACTGACTACCGATAACTAAAAAGCTGCCAGATGTGTTAAACGCACTTACATTTTTTAAAACAGAATCACTATTTTCTTCAAAAAATGACGCTGTGTAATACTGCGATATTACATCACCATTGAGTTGCTTTGCTGCCCTTAAAAAGAAAGAACTAGTACCTGTTAAACTTAAATCATGAGAATTCTTCTTACCAAATGAAACGTACCATATATCTTTATCAAAAACGTTTAATCCTGTCAAATAAAGCATATTGGTTGTTGTTTTTGATGTACTATCTTTAAAATAAAGTCTTAAATAGTCATCACTGGCAACTAGATTAATGATTGCTGATTCTGACGGACTAGGATTGCTAGTACCTGTTGTGTGAAGTCTGATTAAACTTTCAGGGGTATTTCGATACCCAGCTTCCCAGTCATAAAGCGCCTCGTATGTAAAACTACCAGAAGTTAATAACCCGTCCGATACGTTGTCACTAATACCGTGTGGATTAATTTTTGTTTTCTGGACAAAGCTACCTCGCGGGATGGGATTGCCTTTTTGAATTCTACTACCAGACAAAAAATTTGTTTTAATTTTAGGAATCTCAACGTCTACTGGATATCCTTGTGCGTCTACGCTTGTTGTTTTTTTGTTGTAAGAACCACTAAAACTTAAAAACTTGTAAACGTCCCGCTTAAGTTCCCTTGATGCATCTAAACTTTTAATTTTTGAACCACCAAACTCTCTAAAAGTTAGTATGTTATCAGGCTCAATACCCGCTGAACGGAAGGGACTTTTGAGTGTTTCTAATGTACCTCTACTTAAATTTGTTCTTGGTGCCGCACTTATAATTCTACGCCAAATTAAATTTTTAATCTCAATTAAGCTTTTAGCTGATTTACTACCTGCGTCTGTTAAGTTGATACCTTCAAAGACCTGTTCGAGTTGTCCGGATGAAAATATGTCTGGTAAGGTTACGTTAAGAATTTTTGCCTTTTCTTCAAGTAGCGGATCGGGTGTAGTGTCAAAATCATCGTAATCTGTGATTCTATAGCTGGTTACTGCGTCTATCAAAAGTTTAAGTTCGTCAAAATACTTGGAATAACTCAGTAGTAACTTTATCAACAACTGCATCTGGGGTATTTCAGATATATTTTTACCCGGATGATTAGAACTAAACGTTTCAAAGTTCTTTTCTAATCTCACCAATTCTTCTTCATAATCTCTAAAATCAGTTGCACTTTGAAAATAATGCCTAGGCACTAGTTTCGTTATTAAATTTGGATTATAATCATCATACAGCGACGCAGTCGTTAAAAGCGCAGTGTTTAAAGTTGAAACACTGGGGAATGATGGAAACAACACTGGGCTTCTATTAATATCTTCTGCAGTTACTGGAACATCAGAACCGGTAAGTCTATCGTTGACAGTAAAGTTAGTTATACGTGAGTGAAGTGAATTACCTGATGCATCTAGTAAAATATTGTTTCCAGTATAAACACCATACGGTTCATTAAATCGAAAGTGGAGTTTCAAAGAATTGTCGTTGTCTGAACGATAAAACGTTTTTCTTTTTCTTTTCTTAACATCTTTGATTGGATCTACAGCATGAAAATATTTTATCTCATCGATAGAACCTGAGAAAGTCTGCTTATTTGTAAATATGTCTGCACCCAATCGTATTGATTGACCTACACCTAATGTAAAATCTGAATTATTATAATTTAAATTTTTAAAATATGTTTCTTGGCTTGACGAATGAATATTATCATTAATTAATAATTTTGCGCGCTGGTCACCTATTAGATCATACATTGCATAAATATGAGAAAAAGTTCCTTTCTCCAAAGAGCCGCTAACTAGTGCGTAATTTGAACCGGATGTAATAGCAAAATGAACTTCGCAAGAAGTAGTTGAGTTACTGCTTGACAATGCTAATGTAAAATTATTTGCCAAACTCCCGAATTTTTGTATTACAACTTGATTATCATTAATCTGCTCAGGTACTTTTATAAAAAAGTCCACAGAAAAAGGAGAAAATCTTGGATCTAGAACTGGTTGACCGGTTGTTTTGTCTGATATTTGGGCTATTGATGCGCCGGATTTGTCAACTACGCTTATTTGTGTTCCATTAGATAATGATTCGCCAACTTGTGTTCCGGAAAAGTTTAAGTACCCAACGTTTTTTGGAAATTTTTCTAAAACATAACGCCCGAAACCTGTTAAATCATCTTCATATGCCTCTATAGACTTAAGACTTTTTTCAAAAGGATAAAAGTTAACAATTTTATCAAAAGACTCATTAACATTAGCAACAGCAGAATTAAAAAAAGTATGATTTTCAAACTTCGACCAGTCAATCTTTAGTTGTTGCGTCGATACTATACCTTTCTTGTCGCCGTATCTAAAGGAAGCAGTGCTTTCAATATTAGTATTTTTTAAAAAGCTATCCTTGCTAACATTAACTGATTTTGAATTTTGAATATACCCAGATGCTTTTGATTCGCTTCGGTATATTTTTGGCTTAAAAAGTCGACCTCTTTGATTGTCTAGTAAGTTCTTTTTTGACATTTTCATACCACCTTAAACTTAGATGCTGCATCTTTCACCACTGTATCTCTTCCATTTCGCCTTATAAGAAAGTCGAAAGAATACATTCGGCCGACGGGCAAAGAGTCGGTATGGAAAGTAAAAAACATACCATTGATGTCAGTTGAGAGCTTAGTTGAATTGTTAATTTTATCAAAGTCTATCAATATCTTTCCGTCATTTACGTCTCTAACTCGATAATACATTTCTGCAAATATCTGGCTTTTCTTTTCATAAGGTGTACGTACAAACGTAATGCTGCGATCCCTGTTTTCTGCAAAAACTCTAATATTTACAACTTCACCAGATCGATATTCATCATTAACATTTAGCACTGTCACTAATAGATTGTTTTGATTTTTTAAATCTCCAAATGATCTGTCTTCTCTTTTGACAGTTAATGAAGAAGACAGATATGTAACTGTCTCTTGGGAGTTTGACCACACTTCGTTAAATGTAATTGAACCGGTTAAGTTTGCTTCATTATATAAAATCGAATCAAAACTGGAAACGGCAAAAGAGGCGCTATATACACCTTTCTGGCGATGCCTACCTAACAGCGCTTGCGAAACATCATACGTCTTTTTAAAACTACCACTTTCTAGTTTTAAAATCATGCAATTTGCGCCAGTAAGTGTAGTGCCTGCCGCACCGCTAATTATATTTGATGCATTACCGTAATGATAATTTCTCAAGTATGCCGATGATGATACATTAAAAATAAAATCAGAATGTCGATCTGTTTGACTGTCATCAAATCTAACAATCATTTTGGGGCGCAATGATGCAATTTGTACATTTCTAGATGCGAATCTTTTTACAAAATAAGTTTTATTATTTGTCTCAAAACTACCCGACAAACCTATTAAAAAACCGTAATCTGGAATCTGGCCAGATACTGTTCCGGAAACAATCTTTGTTACGTCTATTAAAAGATCTTCGCGCCCTGTTTCAAAAGTCTGCATTGGTGTCAAAGATACTGTTGATGTTCCAGCCGGACCGGCTAAAGAACCGCTTACATAGACATCAATATTACTATCACCTAGTGATCCTGACGCTAGTGCACCTGGTTGATTCCATTCAATGGCTTCACCACCTGCAATCGAAGCAGTAATATAATTTGAACTCATAACATCAGAATAACTTACTACGTCAAAACCGGTGCCTTCATCAAATTCTTGACCAAGAGGGAACAATATTGCTGTGAAGTTACTAGGTACTGTCTGCCCACCATAAACATCATGAAGTTTTACCTCGCATTTAAAAGAACTATCGTTAATATCAATTGTGCCTGCTGCGTCCATTTTCTGTATTTCTTTAACTGGAAACTTTATAAGCAATCGGCTTAGTTCTATTTGGTTTTTGCTGCTGCCTAACTGATTCTCATCATACAATTTAAAAAGATCTAAAGTGCCGGCATTACCTACATTAGCGTCTGTTGCCCTAAAACTATTATTGATAATTTTACTAGTTATGTATGTGTCTTTTGAAGCTGTTAAAATTCTATACATTATACCACCTGCCCAACAATATCGTCATTTGGGTATTTCAGTTCAAATATACCTCCGCTTGGTGGAAATATAAAACCTCTGTCTAAATTTTGTCTGGCGTTGAAATCTACGTTGGCGTATGCGTTACCATTAATTATTCCTGATTTTCCCACAATATTTAAAGATATTACTGTTACAACACCCGGGACGTTCAATATTAAGTTTTCAATTTCACCGATTATAATGGGTTTGTTTATTTGTGTATTTTTGATTTCAAAATATTTTTTTAGCTTGCCGGCGATACTAGCCAATACAACTTCTTGCCGAAATCCTTTCTCAACTGTTATGCTATGATTTACACCTATGTTCA
>Ga0209535_1000938_pt1 | contig 20223 bp, 30 predicted proteins | sample LinPmetageLP28_FD_184041 | JGI IMG/M metagenome (GOLD analysis project Ga0209535, IMG submission 184041) | Marine viral communities from the Pacific Ocean - LP-28 (SPAdes) (version 2) | ecosystem: Environmental > Aquatic > Marine > Oceanic | place: Pacific Ocean | collected 2009-08-22
AGCGACTTCTAATATAATGCTGACATTTGTTAGCTGTTCAGAGTTTAAGTGACCTAAAACTGAGGACGCGTGAAAGTATAGTATTTCTACATCTTCTTCGCTTGGGTGTGAGTAGTTAATAAGCTGTTCTGTAAATGCAGACTCGTTGTCTGCAGCATCGGTTTGGTGAGTAGCATTACAAGAACTTAAAAAGGCAAGTAAAAAAATATATTTCTTCAACAGCAGTCATCCTCTTCTTCTAAGTCTATTTTAACGTGCTTCTTTCTAATTGCGAAACAATAAATTCCCCAAAGTATCGGAACAGCAATTGGGTGCAAGCATAAAACCCAAGCTACGGGTATGCCTACATAGAAAGCTTCGTTAACATGTGTACCTAGCAAGTAAAAAATCGCAGGAAATACAACATCCTCCACTATTTCCCAAGCTATAAATATAATCAAAAAGGGCATGCCGTATTTTACCCAGAGGTCTTTGAGGTGTGACCACCTCCAGGAATCTACCTTGCGCTTTAATTTGTGTAGGATGTTCATCTCATGTAAGCTGTAAAGCAATAACCTAGCAAGCAAATCTGTGCGACAGATCTGTCGTCATTTATTACGCTTGTAGTTATTTCATGTATTGATTCGTGAGGAGAAGAAATAGACATAGTCTCTAGCTTTTCAACTCCTGCATAAACGACTCCGACGATCTCCATAGAAGAGTTTAGTATAACAGAACCAGAAGATCCTGGGCGGGTTGGAATAGTAAAAACTGCTTCAGTCATACTTGGTCGACCTGAGTAAAAGCCCTCATATAGCAAAACTGTGTGCTTCCCAAAATACCCGTAAGGTGCTGCCATATTATAAACACGCTCGCCTCTTTTTGCCGGGCTTGCTGAGACGTCTAGGTAAGTGATATTTGATGCGCCTGCTGTTAAAACCTTAAGGACACACAAATCATTGCGCCTGTCCATTTTTACAATAGTCGCTGGCATTTTTTCTAAGTTTTCATTTACAACTTCAAGTATTGAAGCCATGTGCTCAATATAAGAGCCGTCCTTGAACTTAGGGAACGTAGGCTTGGCACAAGAATGTCCTGCCGTTAGATAAAAACTATAGTCTGGATTTTCTCTGCTTTGCGCAAAAAATGCTCCAGATGAAGTCGAAGCTGTCATCTTTGGGGTGCAACCTTTTTCGTTGCAAACACCAATCATCATGTTATGACGAAGGAGCCCAAATGCCTCTGTCGGGACCTGTATTCTATACGGGCTTACATTACAGCTCGATAGTCCCAGCAACAGTGGAAGAAGAAAAATAAGATAACTTTTTTTGCTACTTTTTTGCATATTACTAAATATGTAGTCACGCTCGTATCAATCAAAAAATATTAATCGAGCTTTCGGAGCAATTCATGAAACTCTTAAAGAATGCAGTTGTGGCGATGGTCGCCATTTCTATATCTCTGGTAATTTTGAACGCAGATCAAGACAGCGCAGAGGCTCACGTGTGGACCAAAAAAGGTACTACATGGCAATATACTGGTGAAAAATCCAAGGAAAAAAAGCAAATACACATTATAGAAGGTGCTAGTAACAACAGTGACCAAATAATTAATAATGTGATAAAAATGCCTTTTGTCACTGTGGAAGGGCAGAAAAATCTAGATGTCAACAAGTGGAGAAAAGACTAGATTTTTAATATTGAGCGCGCTGCTTGGGCTGGCGTGCTTAACATATTATTACGTTGATAAACAATCTCCCGAACTTATCTTTGTACAAGATAAAACCTACTACATGCTCGGTAAAAATAAAGACTGCACTTGGCAAGTATATTTCGAAAACGATGTGTATCTAAAGCGAGGATCTTTCTCGAACATCTATATAGGCCTGCCTGAGCGTGAGTCGCGGGGCGTGATAAAAGGCATAGTTGAATCTACTGGGCAAGATCTTCTTTTGGCGTTTAGCTATTCTGCCAATGCTAATAATCCGCCTGTAGTTTTAACTGCAAACCATGCAAATATTAAAAGATCAGATGAATCAATTAGGTTCAAGCTGTTGAATAGTACTCTGCTGACTGTTTTGATCTACAAGAGCCAGCAAGCCTGCATAAAGGAGTATGAAAAATGAGAAGAGCTTTGTTTGCGCTATCGTTTTTATTTATGGCTGGGTGCCCTGACGATGATATGCTAGTCAGGCTGGAATGCTCTCCTGGTGATGTAAGAGACTGTGATGAAAACGGAGAAATAGTTAGCGCAGACCTTTCCAGCCTTGTTAGAAATGGAATATGTGCCTATGGAAAACAGCATTGTTCGTTTGATGGCTGGAGTGAATGTATAGGAGCTGTTGGGCCAGAACAAGAAGTATGCGATGGGATTGACAATGATTGCAACGGAATAGTTGACGAAGACTATCCAGAAAAAAGCCAACTTTGTGGATTTGTAGAAGGCGTAAATTATAGCGCAGGAATATGTCAGCCAGGTGTTTATGAGTGCAACCAAGGGATTCTATCATGTGCAGGGCACATTGGTCCTGAGCCAGAGGTTTGCGACGGCATTGATAACAACTGCGATGGCGAAGCTGACGAGCACATAGTAAATCAGACAGCTGTGGTTTGCTACGACGGACCGCCCGGGACAATGAGGGTTGGTATATGCAGGGCAGGAATTTCGTATTGCACAGATGCAGCCATGTCACATTGCGAAGGCCAAGTATTACCAGAAGCAGAACGATGTGATGGCATCGATAATAATTGCGACGGGGAAATCGATGAAGGATTTGAAGAAAGGCCTGCAGAAATAATTTTTATTGTTGACGTATCTGGTTCTTTTAGAGAAGAAATAGATTCGATGATTGGTGGGATTACGCCGCTTTTATCTGATCCCATGACTGAGGGCTATAAGTTCGGCCTTGTACTCATTGGAATGAGAGATCCTGAACCTGATCCGCTTAGCGGCTATAAGCACTTAATTAGAGTAACTGACCTGGTACCTAGGGATGAGTTTTTAGTACATTTAGAGTCGATCGTAAACATTCACATGCCTAACTCAGGGGGCTTAGAGCCTTCCTACGACGCAGTTGTTGGAGTATGTAATGGTGACATACCATTTTCGCTTTCAGAGTCTTCACAAAAAGTAGTAGTTCTTATGACCGACGAAGCTGGGCAATCTTATCTGGACCCGGCAAACACAGAAATAGATGCTGCAGACGCAGTTAGAAACTCTGAGTTTAGTATTTACATCTTCTCATTACAAGAACACTTCAACTCATTTGATGATATCGTAAGAGACAGAGCTAACTTGCATTCTGCTGCGTCAGATCCTCATACAGTCTTTAATCAGCTACAGAATATGTTTGACGATCTTTGCCGCTGATTACTTATCAGTTGGGCACCAATCAGGTTTCAGCCAGCTTTGCTCGGCACATAAGTTGTTCTCAAGCTTATCAAAATCAAGAAGCGATATCGGCGTAGCAAAAACTATAGCTTCTAAAAGCTGAGGTACGAACCCCTTGCCTATAGGAAGTGCAACCAAGACACCTACCATATTGCCTTTTTGATCAAAGAAGCCAGAACCTGATGCGCCTGGCCATCCGTACGTATGTACTGTTATTTTTGTTCTGCCGTCAGAAATCTTTTCTATACCTGCAACTTCACCTCGCAGGGTCAAAAGATCGTGATGCCCTGGGTAGCCAGAATAAACAAGCGTCTCACCAATCTCAGGAAGTGATCTATTGACGCTAAGAGGCATGGACAGAATTGATTCAAGTTTTTTCACTGCTAGAACAGCGATATCTTCTTGATTGTCGAAATAAACTATCCAACCCTTTTTTCTCTCACCTTCAGGTGTTACAACCCAAACGTAAGGACGCTTAGAGTTATCGATCACATGTGCAGCTGTGATCACTAAGTGCCTATTTTTATACTTCACATAAGTACCAGATCCTCTGCCGCTGCCTGGGGTGAATACCTTCACAGTAGCATATCGAGATCTAAGCTCATATGGGTTTAATGTAGCTACAGGAGCTGCGACTTCTGTAAAGATGCTTTCTTGCTGCTGCTCTACAGTGTTGCAAACAATTTCTGGATCTTGTGAGTTACAAGAAGAAAGAAAAAGAAAAGCTAGAGAAAAAGATAGAAGATTACGCATGACGCTCCTTTGATAAAATGGAGGAGAGTGAGGGATTCGAACCCTCGGTAGATTGCTCTACAGCCGCGTTCCAGGCGACCACCATCGGCCTCTCGGTCAACTCTCCGTACATCAAATAAGTATCATCTTGTCTCTATCTCTTCTCCAGTTTTCCAGTTTCTTACGTAAGAGATCAGTCGATCAGAGAGTTTATAGGTCTCATTTAACTCTCTAGATTTATTATAAGCACCCTGGCGAGTGTGATACGTAAATATTGTGTGAGCTGATCCTGGTTTTTGTTCAGCAAACGACAAGCATACATGCCATGGGTGCGAATCAGACTGGCAGAAACCTGCAGTTCTTTCCCAAGGCCACGCCTCAGTTTCGCCTGTTTTCTTTGCAGCGCCGATAGGTTTTCTAAATTTTTTATTTTTATTCTGTGCCATTTGTGCCTCTAATTAGTAGGATTATATTCTTTATCTGTCTAAAGTATAACAGAATTTAACGTCGTCATCCTGACATAGATTTTCCATGTACTTGATTACTGCCAATTCTTTTGCTTTTGCTTCGAACATAATGTCAATATCCAGGCCGTGTGTATCTACGTAATTAAAGATATAGTCAGAGTGCGCTTGAGGCTTAATTTTTTCATTGCTCATTTCGATAGCACGAGAGTCTGAATAGTGCGTGGTTGGCTTTATGCCGTCGGGCCAGGTTGAAATTGCAAGCTGCAATGCTTTCTTCTCAGATAAACCTCCGTCAACAAATCTGTGATGGTGGTAGTCAAAGACAATAGGAACTCCTGTACGAGAATACACTAGTTCATGCAAATGAACAACTCCGTACAGAGATTCTTTATCGTCGTTTTCAACTGTCAATCTTGACTTAACAGAGTCTGGCAAGTTTTCAAAGTTTTTACACCACCTATCAGTAGCAGACTGGTGATCACCGTATGCAGCCCCAATGTGGATGTTGATTTTGGCCCAATGATTTCTTGGTAGTCCCATCAAGTCCATTGTTTCACCGTGAATTCGCAAGTCTGTATAAGATGACTGGACCACTTTCTCATGGGGTGAAGTAAGAATGTTAAATGGACCAGGATGAAAAGATAGACGCTGCTCATTGTCCATAGCTTCTTTGCCTGCTGCTTCAAGATTAGACCTGATCTCAGAAAAATCGGGTAAATCCTCTAAGCGATACTCAGAAGCCCACGGGAATAATTGAGAAGACATTCGAAATAGCTTAAAGCCGTTGCGATTATTCCACTGGACAATCTTTACGAGGTCCTCCGTGTTTTTTAGCGCTAGCTCTGATGCGTATTGAATGCCTTTTTCAGCGAAGGTCCGCTTAATCATAGACCTGTTAGTTGTGATCTTATGACTCTTTCGTAAAGTCGAGTTGATGCAAGCGTATCCGTACCTCATTACCACTCCTGATTTGTAGCTATTATACTTCGCCGCCCTCAGAGTTACACAAATCTTCATCAAGAGACTGCTGAGCTGCTATATTCAATACTATCTCTCGGAGGCGGCCTGGAGAAATCTTTTCGTAAGTCACAGGGAAGACTCCTGCTGAAATAAGCGCGTGGGCGATCCACTGTGAGCAGTACCACTTTCGATCATGCTTAATCATGTAGGGTACAAACTGAGAAATCACCATGCCTATCCAGTCGTATTTTTGGCCTGCGGTTTGCTCATAAAACCGAAATATATTTTTCAGTTGATAATCATCAACTTTGAGCTCGATCTTTTTCCAGTGATCGGTTTCACTAGCGTCTTCCTGCGTCATTCGGACAGCGCCTGATTCATCAGGGCATATTCCTGCCATGATACCGCCGGGAAGAAGAAGCTCTGAATGCACGTATGGGCTTTTTGTCCACCATGCAACAATTTTGTGACGCCAACTACGTAAAGGAGGAGAGTAAAACGCTACCCAAATCGAATTCATTCAGCGCTTAGTCTTTTTTTGCAGCGCGGATTGTTTTGGAAGTTGCTCTTCTTGAAGCTGATTTAGTTTTTGAACTTGATGTAGTAGTTTTCGCTGAAGCTTTAGAAGCCTTGGTTGCAGTCTTTGCTGTCTTAGATGCAGACTTAGAAGACTTGGTCGCAGCCTTAGCAGTTCTAGGCTTTGCTTTGACAGTTTTTGTTACTGTCGTGGAAGCTTTTTTTCTAGTGCGACGCTTTGTCGTTGTTGCAGCCTTTTCCATATCTGGCGTAACAGCAAGAGAATTGATGATGGCCTGGGCTGGCTCAGTAGCATCATTAACTTTCTGGTTAAGCAACCCTACTACTTCGAGCACTTCATCTTGTGTACTATCTTCTTGAGTAGGTTCAGAAATTTCTTCTGTCTTTAGATCTGATTTTTTATTTACTGGTTTGCCTATAAGTTCTTTAATTGCATCAAGCTCTGCTTGATGAGAGCGACTTAGCGCGCTGAGGCTTGTCCTAGATGATGATGGCATTTTTATCTCCTTCTTTATTTATTACTATGTTTTGCGTGATCGTAAACTATTGACATAGTCTACCATGAGGTTTTGCGCTTCCATCATGGGTTCTTCCCATAATTTTGCTGTCTCTATATCGCCTTTGATTCGATATGCATCAACCATATCAGCACATTCATTTATCCATGCAACATAAATCTCCACAACCTCGTACGGTGGTGTGATGATCTCATACATGTCTAGTCAAAATTAACGTATGGCGCAAGAACGGTGTCGACTTTTTTAATAAGCTGTTCAAGCTCAACTGCGACATCGCTTTGCTTAAGAATTCCAATGTCAGCACCACCAGAGGTTTTGTGCCCGAGTGCTCCGTAAAATTGAATTAAGTGGGTTCTGACTGCAACGATCTGTTGGATATCATCTTGTTTCATATTATTCCTGTCTGAAGTTTTCTTCTTCATTATAATTATGCGTAATTAGCAATTAACCAATCATGGTACCAACTTAAAGCGTGATCCCTTGGATGTACATTTTTCCACTCATTTGTGCAAAATATTTTCCAGGCATCATTTCCATACTTTCCAATACCATAGAGCTCTATAGGTTCTTTCCAGTCTTTTTCTAAATACTCTTTAGACATCCTAACAAGTGTTTTTGCTCTTCTTGTGTTAAGTCCTATTGGCTTTAGCATTTTCTCTAACGCTGAGAGTTTTGCCTTCATTGCTTTTTTTGGAGTAGGGTAAACTTTAAAAAATTCTCTCATGATGGGCTCCGCAGTAAATCTTTTTGTCAGATTGCAGAAAACGCAAGCCACAAGAATCTTCCAGGGATCTTCATACAACTCTTCTTGTATTAGATTGTATGGCGATTTCGGTGGGTGCCAACTACTGATCTTTTCTGCTTTTTTGAAATTCTTCAATTAAGTCTTTCTCCTTGACAGATAAGCCTGTTGGTATTTTAATTTTTACAATGGTGACGTGATCGCCGTTCTTAATGCCGCTGCCTTTGATTTTGAGTGTTTCTTCGTGCTGTGTACCTGCAGGAATATTTAAATTTTCAGTGCGCCCAGAGAGAGTCTTTACTTTAACAATATCGCCTAGCATTGCTTGACTTACACTTATCTGCAGCTCTGCGTAGATATCATTGCCGACTCTTTCAAAGTTTTCATTTGCAGCAACATGAACTACAAGCAAGATATTACCTGCATTTCCGCGATTGGTCTCATTACCCATTCCTTTGAGCCTGATAACTGAGCCATCTGTGATACCTGGCGGGATCTTTACTGAGAGATCTTTGTGTTTGCTGCGGACGCCGGAACCTCTACAGGAAACGCATGGGTTAATCGAGGTCGTTCTGGTGCCATTGCATGCTTGGCACGTCTGTGAAAAAGTAAAAAACCCTTGTTGATAAGTAACACTGCCTGTTCCGCTGCAAGATTCACAAGCTTGAACATCTCCCGTTTCAGATCCTTTACCAGCGCAAGGTTTGCACTGTGTCATTCTATCATATTTAAGATTTACTTCGCCACCCTCAGCAGCTTGTTCTAAAGACACGACAACCTGGGCTTTGATATCTGTGCCCTTTGGAGGAGCGGACTTTTTTCTGCCGCCGAAGATGTCTTCAAAGTTTCCTCCGAAGCCTCTCAGAATATCATTTATGTCATGAGTTTGATTTGTATGAAATCCAGCACTAGGCGGGTCAGCTGTGCCGTACTTGTCGTAATTACTTCTCTTTTCAGAGTCACTTAGAACAGAATAAGCAGAGCTTATTTCCTTAAACTTATCTTCGGCATCAGGGTCATCAGAAGTATCTGGGTGGAATTTTTTGGCGAGATTCCTATAAGCTTTTTTAATATCTTTGCCAGACGCGGATTTATCCACACCCAGCACTTCATATAAATTCTTCACAAAGCTCTCGCTGACTATATATTATACTTTTGATTCAGCGGTTGTTTACTCAGGAGGCTTATTGTATACAAGCTCATGAGCATATTCTACAGCAGGGCGAAGGTACTCAAGAAGTCTAGGATCATTCGCTAGCTTTTTCAGAGGAATCATCAATGCTATCTTGTGTTCAAATATTCCTGAGTGTGGATTTCTTTGGATTTCCGGCTCTTGCGTTGTCTCAGCGACGTACATTGTCGTAGCATCATGAACCAAAGGATCTTCACCGAATTTAAAATCTAAATCTGTAATAGATGCTTCTTCTTCAGCTTCTCTCATAGCAGTTTGCATGGGTTGTTCGCCAGGATCTATTATACCTTTTGTCAAATCAATCTTACCAGTGTGTGTAAGAAGACAGATGACATCATGCTCTCCGTCTTCTTGCTCTTTTAATATAACGACACCGGCTGCTGGTAAGTAATTCATTTGTTATCTCCGCTTTTTATAATTATCAGTTGATTCTATCAAATCCAACAAACTTTATATTATCTATAGACTTTTTTGCAGGCTTGCAAAGATCTGTTGTTAAATACTTCATTGCAGAATCACATAAAATTGTTACGACGGTTTTTCTTTTCAGATCGTCTATGGATAGCGAAGCCCAAATGTTTGCGCCTGAAGATATCCCTACAGAAAGACCTTTCTGGTTAAGCATTTGTGCAATCACTATTGCGTCTTCGTCATCAACTCTTATTTCGTCATGCAAGGCATTTAGGTTTAAAATCTCTGGAACAAAAGAATCACCGATACCTTCTATTCTGTGAGTTCCACCGTTTTCTTCATGATTCATTGGGAAGACTGGTCTTGATTTTAAATTTAAATTTTGAGTTTTAAGATAAGCGGTCACGCCCATTATTGTGCCACCTGTTCCAGCACCTGCTACAAAAACATCAGCGATCAATCCAGCATCGCTTAAAGTGTCTCTTATTTCTGGGCCAGTTGTTTCTCGATGAGCATTAACATTTTCAGGGTTGGCAAACTGAGATGGGCAAAATACGCCTTCTTTTTTGGCTTCTTCTGCAGCCATTGCCATAGACCCTAAGAAACCACCCTGCTCTGGAGAGACTTCAACAACTTGAGCTCCGTAAAGACGCATGAGCGCTTTTCTTTCTTCGCTCATCCATTCAGGCATATAAATTTTAACAGGATGTCCGAGTGCAGCTCCCATAGCTGCGAATGCAATTCCAGTATTTCCGGATGTTGCTTCGACTATAAGATCGCCCTGTTTTATTTTTTCTGTAGCATATGCAGATCTTAAGATTTTAATTGCCATTCGATCTTTAATGCTTCCTGAAAAGTTAACTGCTTCATACTTTGCAAATACGTGAACAGGCTTGGCATCAAGTAGAAAATTTAGCTTTAGAAGCGGGGTGTTTCCCACCATAGACTCAATTCTAGTTATCTTTTCTTCTATTGAAGGGTCAATAAGTGACATGCATTATTTCCAGATTTTGTTTTTAATTTTTGTCCAAGGACTGTCGGGAGAAGCTTGATGCTCTCCCTTTAAGCTAAAGGGTCATCCACCTTCTTCTTTTTTGGGCGGCCTCTCCTTGGCTTATCTTCAGCTTTTTCCTGGAGTGCATCATTTTCTTTTTTAAGCTTCTCTAAATCAGCCTTTAGCTCAGAAACTAAAATATCTCTTTTTTTCAGCTGGGACTTGAGCTGCTTCATCAATTCTTTTTGCCTGTCTAGATCAGCATGAGTATTTGTCAGAGCATCGATGGATGCGCTGAGCTCAGCGCCGAGAGCATCCAAAGTCTTGTTAGCTAATTCGCTGATTTGATCAACAATTGCCTTCTTTTGTTCTAGAACTGGAATCATATGCTCGGAAGCTGCTGAATATCCTTCTTTTCGCCCTTTTTCAAAAGCATCGTTCTTGACAAGAATCATCCACTCTGTAGAAGTATCAACAATTGTTTTTGTTTGTGCTGCTTGCTTATTAGTGTCAATAGCTTTTTTAATAACATCACCTGTTTTGTCGAAACTATCTTGTGCTATCTGCTTAGCATTGCTAAAAGTTTCTCTAAAACCGCTTATTCGTTGTGCTACTTTTTCATTCATAATTTACCTCGTGTACATATCTGCAATGGCTGAAGCGAAGGCATCGGGCTTGGTAATACATTTAAAACCGCAGCCTTTCACCATTCCAACCATTTCATCGTAAAATTTATTTGATTCAAACTTCTCGTCAGGATTGATATCAACATGAATAGTTAAATCTCTCCCGCAGAGCTCCTGGACTTTTGAAGCAACATCAATTGAATCAAGGACCTCAAGTTGCAACCGCTTATAAAGCGTGTCAGGGCAGGTTGGCTTTTTGGCGCGCCAGAAGACTATGACTCCCTTGCCAGGCTCTCTAAAACATATCGTTGTTATGAGTCTAAATTTTTCGCCGCTGTTTAAACAAGAGTCGCTCCCAACGTGAACATTGTACTTTTCCTGGTTAAACTCTTTTATTTTTTCTACAACATCAACCTCTTCACCAGAAAGAGATTTCCATAGGCCTTCAATCATTTTCTAAGTCTTTCACAGATTTATAAAATTTCTTTGCATCTTGGAGTCTGAAATAGTAGTACGCGAAACAAACTGGCCACGCATATGTTGCGGGTGAGACACCTATAAGTGTGATATCAAGAACAAACATTAATGCAAAAAATGTGAGTGCGCCGCGATAAAACAAAAGAAAGCCGTCCATGTCAAAACTCCTAGTTTAGATTTCTAGGAATAACTAGTAAGTTTTTAAAATTTCTAACAAATGATCCGGGTCTTTGACTGCATAGTGCTTTCCACATTTTGCAGCTATTTCCCAGTCGTTGCCGTAAGGTACAATATTATCACCAAAGAAGGTGCAGTCGGCAGGATCTTCTTTTATATTTTCAAAAACATAAGTCTTGTCCCACCCTTGGCGTGTAACATCAATTGAAATTTGTCCGCCTTTTCTAAAAGAAAGACCGTATCCTTTGAACTCTTTCTCGAGGAACTCAATTGCCTTGTCTCGATCCCCGGATTTTTTATCCCATTTTACGTAGTCTTCTCTTTGTTTAGCAGTGCAGTTTCTACCAATCAAAGAAAAATTAATTTGGCTGCCTCGCCATTCTACAAAAGTGCCAGTTTTGTACTTAGTATGATTTTTAGCAGCGTACTTAAGAAGCACTGAGGTTATGTGATTTAAGTCTGGTTGGCTGTAATGGTCTGCAAGATCAACGTAATGTAGCATCTCTGGCTCTTCTGGCACGCCTTCAATATCTGGATCGAGATTCGTGTTGTAAACGATTGTCCCGTTACAACAAAAGACTTTATCAAATATTTTTAGGAGTGTGTCTTTTCCGAGTTGCTCCTCAACCTTGGTGTAACCAGATCCTGTCGCTAAGTACATTTTGTACTTTGTGCGAACTCTATTGAGTTCGTCCATGACTTTTCTAGTTGCTTTTTGGCCGGCAAGAGTGATCGTTCCGTCCATATCAAAAATCAGAGCTTTAGTCAACATCAAAGTCCTCTACAATAGAGGCATCGACTGTAAGCATAAGCCCTGCTACAGATGCTGCATTTTCAAGCGCGCATCGGGTTACCTTAACAGGATCTATAATGCCAGCCTCGATCATATCACCAAAAGAATCATTTGATGCATCATACCCTTGAGACCCATTCATGTCTCGTATTTTAGCAGCAACGATAACAGGCTCTCCGCCTGCATTTGTAACAATTTGAGAAAGGGGTGCTTGGCATGCCCTCTTAACGATATTCCTTCCGATAGACCTACCAGTCACCCCCTTTGTAGACTCGGATAGGCTCGCAGCGGCGCGTACCAAAGCAACCCCTCCCCCAGGAACTATTCCTTCTTCGATTGCTGCTCGTGTTGCGTTTAGCGCATCTTCTACACGATCTTTCTTTTCTTTTACTTCTAGCTCAGTTGCTCCGCCAACTCTCATGACTGCTACGCCGCCATTGAGCTTTGCAATTCTGTCTCTTACAAAATCTCTTTCTTGATCTGAGATTGTGAAGTCCTTGACTCGTCTTCTAAGCTCTTCAACTTTATCAGATACTTCTTTTGTTCGCGTGCTGTCGCCAACAATAATTGTGCTAGTTCTGCTGCAGACTACTTTCTTTGCCGTACCTAAGTGCTCTGTAGAAACTTCAGAGAAACTAACTCCTGTTGCATCTGACACCACTGTGGCTCCGGTTAACGTTGCTAAATCTGACATAAGGTCAAGTTTACCGGCGCCAAAGCCTGGAGCGTTGATCGCACAGACCTCGAGAACACCTTTCATCTTGTTGACAACAAGTCCTTGCAAAGCTTCGCCTTCGATTTCCTCTCCGATGAAAAGAACGGGGCGTTTTTCTTGAACAACATTTTCAAGAACAGATACGACGTCCTTTAGAGATGTAAGCTTCTTAGTGGTTAAGAAAATATACGGATTTTTAAGCTCTGCCGTCATTTTGTCTGAATTGGTCGCGAAATAAGGCGAAACATACCCTCTGTCAACTTGCATTCCTTCGACGACATCGAGAGTGGTTGTAAAACCCTTGGCTTCTTCGACAGTTACAACGCCTTCTCTTCCAACCTTTTCTACTGCTTGCGCTATCAAAGCGCCGATATCAGAGTCACCATTAGCTGATATGGTTGCAACCTGTGCTATTTTGTCTGTGTCTTCGACAGGATCCGCGAGCTCTTTTAGGTATGATACAATCTCTTCAGCAGCCTGGTCGATGCCAGTCTTAATATCTGTAGATGAATATCCACTTGCTAACATCTTTAAACCTTCTGCGTATATTGCTTGTGCCAATGTAGTCGCTGTGGTCGTTCCGTCTCCGGCGACGTCGTTTGTCCTGGAAGCAACTTCCTTAACCATTTGAGCACCTAGGTTTAAGAACTTATCTTTTAAGTTAATAGCTCGGGCGACGCTTACGCCGTCTTTTGTTACTGTAGGAGCCCTGTCAGGGTGCTCGATAACTACATTTTTACCTTTTGGGCCAAGTGTAACTTTAACAGCATCTGCTAAGATGTTAACTCCTTCTAAAAGGCGCTGGCGTGCATCATCATTAAAAACTACTTTTTTATTAGTTTCGTACTTCATTTTAATCTCTTAATATTCTTCTTGAAGTGACTTCCAAGAGGTTCATAGGAACTTCAACTACTCGTCGATTCTGGGTTACAACATTAAAAGCGACGAAAAGGTCACCTTCTTTTAAAACAACTTCTTCTCTTTCTATGACTTTTTTCTGTCGGAGAAGATTAATAATATCATCGTTAAGATACTTCATCTTAGGCCTCTTTCAAATATTCTATTGGGTATTATCCAAATTTTATTATAACTTACATTATAGCTCGCGGCTAAAAGCTTTGAGTAGATTTCATGTGACTCATCGGACATTTTACTTTCAGCATCAATCGTACCCATTTTAAAAACACGACTACCGTGCTGGATTAGAATTCTGTAAGAAAGTATGCTGCCTGTATGGATCTCTTGCATTGGTATAACATTCACTATTATTGTATGAAAAAAAGAACAAATAGTAAATGTTAATTTTGAACTTTTGGAACCCAGTGTGTTGTACGTTTATCAGCAGTCTTTTCCTTTACTACTGGGTTTCCATTTGGGTCGAACTTTTTTCCGTAAACTAGAAATCTATCTGTGGCGTTGCCAGTATCACCATAAAAATCTGCATAAGATTTAATGGTTGCGCCGCCGGATTCGAAAGAATTTACAAGTACGGACCTTGTTGTCTTGTTTAGAAGGACTATCTCATCTGAGGTTAGATCACTCACAATTCGGTTTGGGCTGATTTTGGCAAGATATAAGGCTTCAGCTTTAACGTAGTTGCCGACACCTGATAGCACAGATTGGTCCATGATTGCTTCAGCGATGGTCTTGTTGTGCTTCTTAGCCAGCCGTTCTGCAAAGTCTCTGTTTGAGCACTCTTCAGCCAGTAAATCTGGGCCTAAAGAGCTCAGCTTTTTAACAAGCGGTTGTTTACCTTGAACAAACTTAAGTGTACCAAAGTTTCGCTGGTCATTATAGTATAGTTCGCCCTCGTCTAGACAAAACTTTACTCTACTATGCTTTTTTAGATCAGATGACCAAGATCCAGTCATACCCAGCGTGTTCCAGATGCTCCACTGACTGTTGAGTAAGAAAAATATAAACTTTCCGTGGACGCCGGCGCCTTGAATCTTTATAGGAAGGTCATCTTCAAACTTTTCAATGTTTTCAATAGGCTTCTTTGTATACCTACCTGAGACAATTTCTATAGACTTGATTGTTCGATTTGAAACTCTTTCAGCTAGCTGATGCGCCATTCTTCTGCATTCTGGTCCTTCAGGCAAAGCTTTCTCCTTCTACGATTTCTTCAAAAGTCTTTATAAACTTTTCCCAAGGTTTTTCGTTTAAGACAGATCCAAACTCCCATCCTTCAAAAGCCTCCTTGATGACTTGCTCCTTAAGGCCTGGTTCAGAAACATGAATACCGTTTATTTCAGCTCTAGTTAGTTTGTCGATTCTGATTAGACTTAAGTTTCTGAGAAATTGTGCTTCCCAGTCTGGGTCTTCGAGCTTTTTCTCAAATAAGTCTGGGTCCCTAACAATTTTCTCTGCTGTCTTGTCACCGTGACGAGGAATGCCCGGAACATTGTCAGTTGCATCACCTCGAATTGCCTTCCATTCGAGGTAGTCGTAATCTGGAGGTTGGACAAAATCTTTTTTAATTGGGTGATAGAGTTTGATCTGTGGGTTCTCATCAGTTAGCAGCTGAATGAAATCAGAATCACCTGAGGCAATAACGACGTCATCATCCTTGTGAAACCTTGCATAGTGAGCAATGATGTCGTCTGCTTCAAAATCAGGATGGCGAACTATCGTAAAAGGGAATGCCTGATAGAGAAGATCTACGCATTCGTCTTTTTGCCTAAAGAAGTCTTGCATGACCAGCCACTTTGGATCGGATTTATCAATCTTTCGATTTGCTTTATATCCGCCGTCTAGCTGGATTCTTTTTTTAGGGGTGCCTTCAAGCACAAAATACACCTTATCAGGTGCCATTTTTTCAATCAGCGGTCGAAGCGATCTGAAAAACATGTATGTGACTGAGTGTGCGCCGCGGTTGTATCCTGCGCGTGCTCGATGAATGAGATTATGTCCGTCAAGAATGAGTACTTTCATCCTACCTCCTGTGATACTATTATACTCACAAAAGGGGCAAATTACATTTTAGTTTTTAGGATAAAGCTACAGGCTTCTCCAGCCTGATTATTCCTTTGGTCGCTTTAACTTTGCCTAAAAGGTCGGATAAGTAAGCTTCGTCTCCGCCTGAGCCTTCTGGGGCCATATAAGATATCTCAATAGAAACCTTAGAGCGATTGCCTATCTTTTTAATAGCATCTCTCTGGTACACTGTCGAGACTCCTTCTAGTACACGTATGCGTGTTAGAAGATTGTTTAATAGATAGGAGTTGTCAAAGACCATAATGTAAGTTTTTGAAGCCGTGTCAATTATAGTTCTTCGTGAATTCTGTTCACTAATTGTTTGTCTTACCATGTCTCTAATTAAGTCTTTCATTTTGATACTCCGTTATTAAATATTCTGCTACTGAGTATTTTTTATCTCTACGCCTGCATCTGTAAGAGTTATTACAAATTTTCCTGCATCTTCGCCTGCTGTGATAATTTCATTGGCGAGAGCACCTTCTACTTTTTTCTGGGTCCATCTTCTAATAGCACGAGCGCCAACAGTAGGATCATAAGTCTCTTTAGCTACTTTGTCATACATCTGCGGGTCAAACTCAACTTGAATCCCTTTCTTACTGAGGCGGCGAGTAATGTCATCAAGAACGTTTTTGGCGATGCCTGAAAGATTTTGCTCTGCAAGGGGGTTAAAAACTGCAATATCATCGATTCTGTTCAGCAGCTCGGGGCGGTACTTAGACTTCAATAGATCCATTACTTTTTCACGGGTATCTTCTGTGATATCACCGTCTCTCTCGAGCGCTTTAAGTAGCATGTGTGAGCCAATGTTTGAAGTCATGATCACAACTGTGTTCTTAAAATCAATTAATCGACCTTGACCGTCCGTAAGTCGCCCATCATCCAAGAGTTGGAGCAGTACGTCAAAGACTTCTGGGTGAGCCTTTTCGATCTCATCAAGTAAAACAATAGAATATGGGCGGCGGCGGACAGCTTCTGTTAATTGACCACCCTGTTCATAGCCAACATATCCTGGGGGCGCGCCGACCATTCTAGAAACTGTATGCTTGTCACCGTATTCAGACATATCAACTCGAACAATGTGGTCATAATCATCAAACATTATTTTTGCAAGACACTTAGCAAGCCAAGTCTTGCCAACTCCTGAAGGACCTAAGAATAAGAACGATCCGATTGGTTTAGTCTCATCTGATAGTCCTGCACGTGATCTAACAATTGAATCAGCGACTGCTTTTACTGCGCGTTCTTGGCCCAAGACTGTGCTGTTTAAATGACCTTCAAGGCCAGCAAGCTTTTCTTTCTCAGACATGCTTAAGTCTGCAGCTGGAATTCCTGTCCAAGCAGCTACGACTTCAGCAATTTCCATTGGTGTTATTTCGTCTTTCATCATTTGAGAGTTTTGACGAGCAGACTTTACAGCAAACTCAGCAGCATTCAATGCGGAATTTGCGAGAACTTTATCAACTGTTGTTAGGCGCTGGAGGCCTACAGCATCAGAAATAGCTTGTGCATCTTGAATCTTTGCTTCAATATCGATTAGTTTAGATTTTGCAGATTTAAACTTATCCATTGCGGATTTTTCTGCGTCGAACTGAGCTTGAAGCGCGTTTCTTTTTTCTTTTGCACCTGCGAGTTCTTTTCTCATTTCAGAAAGCTGCTGATCAACACCTTGCTCTTTAGCAAGGCTTTCAATTTCAACTTCCAGTATCATTACTTTTTGATTTAAAGATTCTAATTCTGGCGGAGCTGACGTGTTGTCAGCACGAACTTTTGCAGTTGCTTCATCAACTAAATCTATTGCCTTGTCAGGTAAGTTTCTAGACGGGATATATCTTTCGCTTAATTCTACTGCAGCGCCGAGAGCAGCGTCACGAATCTGTAAGCCGTGATACGCCTCGTAAGAATCTCTAAGACCTCTGAGTACTGCCATTGTCTGGCGTACTGTTGGCGGCTCCACATAAACTGTTTGAAATCGACGTTCAAGAGCCGAATCTTTTTCAATAGAGACTCTAAATTCATCTTCCGTTGTTGCTCCGACTACCCTTACTGCGCCTCGATCTAAGTAAGGACGAAGAATAGAAGCAATTGAAGATCCCTGTCCTTCTTCTGGGCAGATCATATGAATTTCATCTATGAACAATATGATCGGAATAGTTGCGCTTTCAACTTGTGATAAAATAGAAGATATTTTTTCTTCCAAGTCACCCCTCATTGATGCACCAGACAGTAAAGAAGTTAAGTCTAATTGAAGGAGCTTAGCTCCCTCCAGGTGAGATGGAACTTCTCCTCTGTGAATTCTGTGTGCCAAAAGATGTGCTATAGCAGTTTTCCCTACGCCGGGCTTGCCGATAATAACAGGATTGTTTTTAGTTCGACGACATAAAATTCTGATGACGCTTCTAATTTCATCCTCACGACCGATGACTGGGGGTATCTTGCCTAGTGCCACTTCTGTTACTAGATCACGCCCAGCTTTGAGCAGCATCTTTAATGATGTTCCCTCGCGGCGATTTTCAACTTTCTTTCCTTGGCGCAGGAGCTCAACTTCTTGAGCAACCGCTTCTTTTCCAATCCCAGCTTCAAGTAAAAATCGATGGGCAGGTTGCGATTCTGGCGGCTCAGAAAACATCTGTAAAAACAAAATGGAAGAGCTGGCAAAAGCGTCACCCTTAGACTTTGCTTCAAGCTGCGCCCTATCTAAAACACGAAGAAGGCGAGGTGAAACTGTAAGTGTATCTTGATGCGCATTTTGAGAGGGCATCTTTTTCATATTAGTCAGATGTTCATTAAGCTTTATTCTAAGCTGCTCGCGATCGACTGATAATTTTGCAAGAATTGACCTTACAGGACTGTCTTCTTGTTGCAGCATGGTGACCAGGAGATGCTCCGGGTATGGCTGCGGGTGGTCTAGCTTTTTAGATAGTTTCGAAGCAGCCTGTAAAGCTGTTGCGGCAAGATCGGTAAAATCTTCAATGAGCATGCAATTCTCCGTTTACATGTCTATGTATTGGAACGAGCTAAAATTTTACTCGGGCGCGCGTGCCGTCTTCCAAGATAAACACGTTCTCTTCTTCTAGTATTTCAGGCGCAGTGATATCTGGGCTTGGATCGTGTTTTCTATCAAGGGATCCACCGAACAGGTTTGCAGATAATTCCTTTGATCGGGAATCAACCTTGTCACACATATCAGTAATGTTTCTTGTTACGTTATCTATTAGAAGTGATTTTACTTCTTCAAGATCTTCGTAAACATCACCTTTTAAGCGTGTGAGGTCGAGGGGATCGGAATTTTCCTTATGGCACACAAGATAAGTTACTTCTTCGCCGCTGAGCGTCTTTCTGACGACTTGTTCAGCTACGACAACAGGAACTATCTTGAGTTTGTCGACCATCACCACATACAGTGTTTGGCCGACGTCAAACCTTCTACCTTCCACGCATGGCCTCATTTAGCTCATCTGTGAAAACTAGCACACTATCTCGTGGGCCTGTGGTTCGCTGATACACGGAAAGGTCAAGGCGGGAGAGCTCTTCCAAGAGCTTGGTCTCCTCGCGATGACCTCCGTAGGTTTCGTAGATTTTTAACATTCTTTTTACAGTGACTGGGTGTAGACGCATTTGGCGGCTCCTTACCCAATACTATAACCAGTAAACGTGCAGATGTTTACTTAGGCTTGAACGTATTTTACACCTTTATACATGATGGTGTGCTCAGGCTCTTCTTGCTCTTGCATGGAATGCATATCTTCTTCCATTTCATGAGCGCCTTCGTCCATCATTGGAACGAGCATGTACTTCATTGCACCTTGTTCGCCGTGCATTTCCATGTACATTTCGCCGTCCATCTCATAAAGAGTTGCTTCATCGTGAGCGCCTTCGTCAGCGTCATCGTGAGCACCTTCGTCCATGTCCTCGTGAGCACCTTCTTCCATGTCCTCGTGAGCGCCTTCTTCCATTTCTTCGTCTTCCATGCAATGAGCTTCTTCCATCTCATCTTCATCATGGGCGCCTTCAGGAAGGGGAGCGGACATGTGAGTGTCGGCACCTTCTGCGATCTCGTCAGAGGCGAGTTCGAACTCATCCAAGTTTAAATTGCCTTCGGCAATCATCTTGCGGATGGTGCGACGAACAGCTTGACGAACCTCAGATTCGTTCTGTTCTGATTTGCGTGCTTCTGCGGACTCATTGAGAGCCTCAGCTTGTTCACGAACGATCTCGTGACGAACTTCAGAAGAAGCCAATCCAGCGAGAGCTGCTAATCTGTTTGTGCTAAAATCCATCTTAAAATCTCCTTGTGTACACAAAAGACGTACTGTCAAACACTATTAAGTATGACACAGCAAATCATTTATACCACGTTTTGTAAATCAAAAGAGTACTTGCCCGGATCTGTAAGCCAGTACTGTTTCCTCTTTAAGAGGCGGTCCATCTTATTGCGCATAATGGTATGTTCTCGATCAATTCGCGCGCTAAGCTTATCAAGTTGTGTTGGTGCGGTCACAGACTTAGCCTTTGCCGTGACTTGCTCCGTGATGGT
>Ga0209535_1000939_pt1 | contig 20204 bp, 38 predicted proteins | sample LinPmetageLP28_FD_184041 | JGI IMG/M metagenome (GOLD analysis project Ga0209535, IMG submission 184041) | Marine viral communities from the Pacific Ocean - LP-28 (SPAdes) (version 2) | ecosystem: Environmental > Aquatic > Marine > Oceanic | place: Pacific Ocean | collected 2009-08-22
TTTTGCCCTTCTTCACTACCACTAAACGCAGCTATCAAAGAGCCAATAATAACAACTAAAGCACCTAAGCCAGTAGATATTATAGCTAACCTCATAGTTTTAAAACCACTAGTAACTCCTTTTAAAGTACCAGTAAAAGCTTTAAATTTAGTAATTGCACCACCAGTAACATTATCAAGAGCACCACCCATAGCCTCAGTAGAGCCAGTTGTTTCTTTAACCTCTTTGTTTACACCCTCAACTGCTTTCTCTAACTCCTTTACTTCTTTTTGCGAGGACTTAGTGTCTGTTTTGATTACTATTGTTTTTTCTACTGTTGCCATTGTATCTCTTGTTTAAGTGCCTTATATCCCTCTCGTATTGTTGTTGGTAGTTTGTGTTTACCTTGTGCTATACGGATTGTTTCTGTTTCTCCGTTTGCGTGTTTTAGTAAATCAAGTATTTGTTTTATCATTATTCTAGTATTATTGTGTCTGAGCCTTCTGTTATTAATGTATCTCCATTTTCAGCTAATGCAGTAGGTGCTGGGTCTGTTGTTGCAAATACTATTCTATCATTAGAGAATGATATGACTCCTCCTATTGTGTACCTAGTTCTTATAGCAAACTTGTATGTAATATCACTTGTTAAACCTGTTAAAGTTCTACCACTAATATCGTTGCCTAGAGTTTCTACAAAAGCATCGTCTTTATAAATGTCGTAGCCAGTTATATTATTAGCTACTGGGTCGCTTAAAGGCGTCCAGCCTAAAGTAACAAACGTAGCACCCTTACCAGCAATAGTTATACTTGCTAGTCTAGGTAATGCAGAAGATTGACTATTTTCTATTGCAGTTATTTCTTGTGATAAGCTATATAGTTCTAAAGAGCTTTTGTTATTTAACAAATTAGTTTTTATAGAGTTTATTCTATAAGGTTTGTTGGCTATAATAAACGTATCGTTTAATTCATAATTTAAAATAATATGTAAAGGCAAATAGGCATCTACTTTGTTTATTCTTGCTTGTGGATGAAACACACTAGCTACATAATCTAAGTAATACTTTTGTAGTAGGTTTGTTCCTTTTGGCTCTAGAAAAAACTCGTCTTGCTCTAATCCGAAATTTAATGCAGATGAGGAATCACTAACAGCACCACCAGAAACAAATACTTGGCTTGGTCTGTTATATGTAGTAACAGTTTCTGGGTTACCTCCATCGGCATTTGCAAATAAAAAGTTTGGTGTAGCAGCTTGATTAACTATATACAATAAAAGTGGCTTACCTATTGTAGCATTAAAATCTTTGTCTAGCATAGCACCTTGACAAATAGTTGTTGTATCGCCATCATTTTCATCAGATAGCTTTTCAAACATCATTTTCTCAAAATCTAACTCTATCTTGTAATCTCCTCCATCTCCCTGTGATAAACCAAAATCAGTACCTCCAAAGTTATCTGCTTGTAGTTCGTCAGATTTTTCTACTAAGTAACTTTTTTTGCTCTTAAAGTTAAAGTTGAAGTTTTTAAATTGCAATACTTTTGCAATAGAGTTTTTAGTTGTATCTACATATTTAGTTATGTTGTAAGAAACTCCTTCACTATAAAAGTCGTTTAAAGGCAGTACTCGTATTTGTGTTCCCTCTTTATAAGCTACAAGATTAAACATCTTAAACAGATTAGTAATAAAATCAAAAGTTTTTATTTTAGGCATCTGTCTATTTATCTCAACAGTATTAGCCACCGATAAGCTATCAAGTGTATATGTTCCAGATATAGGAGTAGCACCTACGACGGATTGTAATTTAATTGCTAGAATTTCAAAAGTTTGTATATTAAAAGTGTTAGTAGACGTTACTTCTATAAACACATTTACAGGAGAACTACTATTCGAAAAAAGAACAAGCTCACTATATGAGGTTGCACCTGTTAATTCTTGGTTGTAAATATTCTGTTCTGGAATATCAAAAGTATAATCCCCTATTGTGCTAGTTACAGAAGACCTATAAACCCTTACATTAAATTTATCATCTGCAGATGCAGTTGTTATGTTAAACCTTAAAGATACATTAGCACCACCTGTACCTGTAATAAAACTTGGGGATTGACCAAATAAAGGGCGCATCTCTGTACCAGTTGAAGGAGTTAAATTAGCATCAGTATCATCTACTTGATGAAAATGCCCTCTTAATACATTTAATCCTCCACCTTCTGGTGCATTGCTCATAAACCCTTTTTCTCTGTGCATCCATAAATAAAGGTTGTGGAAATCTTCACTATTAAAAAACTCGCCAGTGAAATCAATATCTGAATATGTAGTTTCTATTGCATCTATTATTTGCCTTACCTTTATAGCTGGTTTTATATCTCTGTAATTTAATTTCTCATCTGCAACAGGGGTTAATGATTGATATAAATTATTATTATATCGCATATTTTTAGTGTGCGTAATAAGTGGGAAGCAAACATCGGTTGGTGCATCTGTAAACTTAGGGAATATAGTAGCGTGATTATATGCAAAATTTAAACTACTTGGGTAAGTTAAATCACTTAGCATTCCTTCGCCTAGTATGTCTTTTAGTTCAATAGTTTCTCCAAAGAAGATTAACTTGTAAGCGTGTGGCTTGTTGTTTTTTAATGATACACTACTTAATTTTATTTTACCTTTCTTGTAGTCTGTTCCGTTTAGTTTTATTAGTGCATCTACTTTATATCTAGCATCAAAACTATTTATAATGTCTTGGTCTTCGTAGTGTCTAAATATCTTTGCATTATGCTTTGAAGCTGGTACGTTAAACTGTTGTGAAAATGGTGTAAATATCTTAGCTACATCTCTTACATTCTTTATAGAATCTGTAATGCTCACACTCTCATCCTCAAACAAGTCAAGCCTTTTGAAATCACTTTTAATTGTGTACTGCTCTCCAACAGTAAAGAAATTACTACCATCAGTAGATTCAGATAATACTAAAGTAGTGTCATTAGTGATTGCAGTTACTTTAGCTGATGTACCATTTTTTTCGTTAAATACAATATAACCTACCTCAACAGTAGATGTAAAACTAGCACCAGCATCAATTAAGTTGTTAGTAGATGTGCTTGTAGCAGCAGCTGGTTGTGTAAATACACCATCACGTATGTATAGCTCTATTATCTGCATTAACGTACATTGTTTATAGTGTCATAAGCAAACTCAACCTCAATGGTGTAGTTTATAATCTTGTCGTTTAGTTGTGTCTTGTAAGCTAGTGAGCTGCTTGTAACTTGTATCGGTAAAGTTTTAGAATCTATCTCTATCCAGCAATCCTCGCTTAGTTGCATTTCTTTAAACACATCATTGTAAGCCTCTGGGTAATAGCCTGTGTTAAGCGTTAGTTTTTCTTTACCATTCTTAGTAAGTGTCTTGTCTTGATGGTTGCTTATATTATAACTAGCACTACTAATAATGTTACGCTTGAACTTTTCTGATTTAGTCGTTAGTGTTTCATTAGTACGTTTAAAAAACCAAATATCTTGTAGCGTTCCGTACTTGTTTATAAATGTTACCTTGTAGGGTGTAAACTTACACTCGCTTTCGCTTTGTACTGTTAGCTTAGTTACTCCTTGTGAGCTATCTACATAAATAGTGTCAAAGTCAAATAAAGTAAACTCGCCTTCAAAGGCTTCTAAACAAGAACTGCCTTCAAATATACCTCCAGCTTGTATAACTCTATCCTCAAACTCATCAGAGCCATTTACTCCACTTGTAACGTATTTTATTTGTGTACTACTAGCAGTTGTTGAGGTTATAGCTTCTGTGTAAACTTGTTCTCCGTTTAGCTCGTATGTTACTTGTGTTGCTAAAGACCTATCGACAGCTATTACTGCTGGTGCATCGTCTAGCTTAACTATCTTAGTGTTTGATTGTAATACAGCTTTGTTGTTTAAAGGATTTGCACCATCTTCAAAAAAGCCATAGCCATAGAATCCTTTTAATTGTGTAAAGCTACTTGCAGAGCCTTCTTCGGTTTGTATTGTATTTGTAGTTCTATAATCTACCCATTGTATTTCAGAAGCATAATCGCCATCAAAAGAATTACTAAAATAATCTCTTACAAGTTCTGATATTTCAAAAGTAGATACATTCTCTACTGCAAATGACCTAAGTGTATAAGTAGCAGTTGTTGGTCTGCTATTGTTTGTTGCACCTACACCCCTTGTTCCTGTATATATAAATAACTCTAATTTACAGCTTGTAAGGTTTGTTGCTGTTATAGATATATAGTACGGACTTCTTACGTTTATCTTGCTCATTTGCTTATGTTTACTTGTATCTGTTTCTCTAGACCTATTGAGTAGGCTTCTACTAATTCGTCTGGTAATCTTTTAAATGCTGCTTCAAATGGCTTAGTAAAAAACATACTAGGTCTTATTCCCTTTTTTTTGATTGACTTTGCTATTGCAAACTTTATTCCTTCACGTTTTGTAAACTGACCTCCAGAGCCTCTTGGTGCTATTCCTTTTCTAACTATCCAACTATCTAATGATTTAGTAGGTGGCATTTTATTTGTGTACTTATAAGGTGTGTTATATTTCTTTTGTGTTCCACTTACCCCTCTGTCTTGAAACTTACCATAGTCAGCCATTTCAAAGGCTAAGGATGTTGTCTTTGCACTTTGTGATACTTGGTAGCCTAAAGAATTATAAAGTTCCTTAGATGCGTTCTTTTTACCCTTAGTTAAGTTGCTTCGTGATTGTTGTATAACATACTTAGCAAACTTGTTTAACTCATCCTTTAAAAACTGGTCTGCTAACATATATCAATATCGTTGTGTATTATTACATTCATAGTTGCAGCATAACCAGCTAATCGATTATCAAACCTTTCATAAAAAGGCTCTAGTGTTGCATCGCCTTCTAGCTGAAACTTGTCGCTATATAACGTGCCTCTACGCAATACCATTTGTAGTTTGTTAAGAACTGCTAGTTGTGTGTTAAGTACATCTTGCTCATTGTTATTGCCTACAAAAATATCTGTCGTTTCTTTCTTACTCTCATCTACAATATCCATAGCCATAACAGTAATGTTAAACAGTAGCACTTGTTCTTGTGCTGTAACGTTGTTTACAATAATGTGAGCTAAAGGAAATATGCTTTGCTTTGATAAGTCAATATCAAATATATCTCCAGTAGTAACTGTGTTTACATTCAAATCTGCTAAGAGCTGTGTCTTAATCGTTTCTGTAAGTTGGTAAAAACCCCTTATACCTGTTTGACTCATTTATTATTGTTTTAATTACTACTGCTATAAAAACTATTGATATTATGCTTATATGACATTCGCACAATCCTAGTAAGTGTATCATTTAAATTTGTTTTTAATCCTTGATGCTTCTATGTCGTTCTTTTCTTTTGTGTACTCCAAATAGGTTAAGCATTGGTGTACGTTTAGTTTAGTGATATTTTCAAATCTTGTAATATCTCCGTTAGCGATTGCATAGAGTGAGTTAAACCATCCCCACTTTGCTGTGAAATTAGATGCTGTGCTAAAGCCTTCTCGTTCTTCTTGTCCAAAGAGTTCAGCATAACCATCGACAAGTCCTTGCCTAAACTGTAAAAAAAAACAATAGCACCTAACACAACACCTAAAGGAAACTCTTTAGCATCTTCGCTTGTGTCTGGGTTGTAATCTTTTATTGTGTATCTATTACCTCGCTTGTGTTCTATTGGTCTAAACAGTACGTTTACTGCTCTATGTAAGTTATCATTATCGCCTATGAAAGTGTCTAAGTCCATATACTCTCCAAAGCTCATATCGTCAAGCTGAGGAATAAAGCCATATTCTTTACCATCTAATTTGAATCTGTTTATCATTTGGTGTTCTGTGTCAAACATATTATTTATAATCTCGCACACCTCAGCTATGTCAGTAGCTTTCATATTACGAACAACAACCTCTGGTACTTTACAAAAAATTTCTATTATCTTTAATTGTATGGCTGTGTCGTTAGTTTCATCTAGTTTAGTTTCTAGCTTTGCAAACTCTTGGTATTGTGCAAGGGTTACGTCATTAAGGTTTGTTGGTATTCTTAGATTGACTTTCATATTAATATATAAACTTTTTTAAATTATTTTAGTGAACTATATACCTACCTCTGTTTGGGTTTTGCAACTGATAGCCTACAGCGTATCTAACAGCATCTATTAAGTGATTGTATTTGTCTATTGGTGTATTGCTTTTACGTTCTAGCCAGCGATAGTTGTTTAGCTCTTTGATAAGGTTTGTACTATTTGGGTCTATTACTAAATCATAGTCTTGTAGTAGGCTTATTCCGTATGTTACACTTCCTTGTCCTTTTATACTTGGCTTTACGTTGCAATGTCTTTTAAGTTCTGTTATCAATCTAGGTTCTGCACTATCGCCTACAATCAAACCATCTCTAGCGTGTTTCTGATTCAGCTCTGCTATTTGTGATGTTGTTAGTCTTGGTAAGTAAAAACATTCCTTTAAATAGATTGTCTTATTGGCTCTGTCTATGTTTACCTCAACTAATGTAGATGGGTCTGCTGCAAAGCCATAATCTTGCCCCCATACACTTACGCTTGTTTTTTTAAACTCTCCTATTATCCAGTTGCTAAATATAACACCCTCAGCTTTACTCATCCAACTACCTAGCATTTGTTGTTTGTACTTCTCTGGTCTACGTTTACGCATTTGGTCTATTTGGTCTATGTAGCTTTTAGATAGGTTGTCTATGTTGTCTATGTAAGTAGTGTGTATGTAAGTAGTGTTTTCTTTTGTTTTATTGCTTCCCTCTTGTACTCCTCTTTCCTCAAAGAATCTTGTATATATAAAGTGTTCCTTAGTCGTAGGGTTTAGTATTAGTATAACTCTGTTAGGTTTGCCTTGCTGTCTTACACTTAGGTCTATGGTGTCAAACTTCTGCTCATCTGTTAGTTCCTCAGCCTCATCTACCACCCAAGTAGTAATACCTTGCAGAGATTTAAGGTTTGCAGTCTGGTCGCCACTTGATGTCTTAATACCTCTAAAGATTATCTTGCTACCTGTCTTTTTGTTTAGTATCTCGTCTTTGGTTATGTGGAAATCGTGTACGCAGTTAAAGAGTTCTAGCTTGTCTATAAACTCTGGTATAATCGATATATATGCTGAGGTTAATGTATAACGTGTAAATAGGATTGTGTGTCCTTGCTCGTATGTTAGCTTAACTAAAAGGGCATTGATAGTAAAAGACTTTCCACTACCTCTACCACCACTTACTATAAAGTACCTACTATCTTCGCTGAGTATAGGTTTGTATTTGCTGTGTATGTTAATCAACGAAATTAATTAAATCCCTAAAATTGATGTTTAAGCCTTCGCTAGAGTTAATATCCATACTTTCCTTTGGCTTTCCGTAACGATAGCTTAAATAGGCTTGTATGGCTCTCATATCGCCCTTCCTTACTAGTTCCCCTAGTTTACCTATTGCCTCGTCTTTGTCTATTATATTGTCTAAGCGTTCTATTAGCTTTTGCTCTTGTGCCTTTGGCTTTCTTCCAGCACCTTGTCTAGCACCTCCGTGTTTATCACTCATAGTTTTTATCTTGATAAAACTTGATTATTCAAGTTACTAATATATAAACAGAATTAATTTTTTTTAGAATAATCTTTGTTGTGCTTTGTGTTGTTCTATTCTTTTCATTGCTGCATCGTAATAGTCCTTATCCAATTCACAAGCTGTTAAATCATATCCTAAATTATGACAAGCTATTGCTATTGAGCCACTACCTAAATGTGTATCGAGTATTTTATCCCCCTCTTTTGTGTTATTAATTAACAACCATTCATATAATTCTATTGGTTTTTGTGTTGGGTGTATTTTTCCTCTTTCTTTTAAAACACTTAAAGACCACATTTTAGCAGGTTTTTGAATACTTGACCAAGCTAATTCGCACATTGCTAAACTAAAATCGTGTGGCTGCTTTTTATCCCAAATAAAAAACCCTTGAGTTGGTGGTAAATCAAAATAATTTCCACCCCAAATAATTTGATTTTTACTTACTCTAAATAACTCTTTAAAATAATCTTTATTAGGTGTCGCATTATCCCATTGTTTTTTTTGATGTTGTTGTCGTATTGGATTTTTACTTATTCCAATACCATAAGGTGGGTCTACTATAGCAAGGTCAAAGTAGTTATCTTCGTACCTTGCCATTAGTTCCATATTGTCCTCGTTTGTTATTTTCATCCTAAAAGTATTTCTTCTATCTGTTCTATCTGCTTATCAGTAGCATCTGGTATACGTTCTAATACAAATAACTTAGGGTCGCCTAATAGTGTTTTATACATCTTTTCTAAGTCTATATTGTAGAAACAGTTTTGATTATAGTTCTTTAATGAGTGTAATATAGTTGCGTGGTGTGTTTCATATCCACAACGTTGATAATCTCTTACTATATCCATAAGTCGCATTTGTTTTACTTTGCTCATATATTGGTTTGCTACGCACCGCATCTCTACTACATCCCTACGTCTTGTTTGTTCAAAGATGTCTATGTTGTTTAGTGTTAGTATTGTTTCTCTTATTGCTTCTAATTTCATACTACTTCTTTCTCTACTTTTTTGTATATAGCGTAACCATTGTCTTTTAGTAGTTGTATCGCTTCGTCTATTTTTTGTTGTTCTATTCTGTAACTGTCAAATATTTCGTTATGTATTACCATTGTTTTTATTATTATATTTACTTAAAGGTGCTTTACCTTCTTCTTCTAATTCTTTTTGTAAGTTGGCTAAGGCTCTCCAAGCTACCTTTGCTGAGTGTCGCTGTAAGTCTGTGTCTATTGTACCAGCTTCAATAAGATGTCTTGCAAGAGCATCTAATTCATCAGATGACTTTGACCTATCCCAATGCAAAGGTTTGTGAGGATGGTGTTGCTCGTTACCAATCCAAGATACTTTAGCTACTTCTCTTATAGCATCTGGGAAGTATTTAAGTACTCCACTAAATACTGGTGTTATCTTTCTCTCTGCTTTAAGCATTGCTTCGTGTTCATTATAATCCTCATCATCATACACTCCAGCTTTCATTTCTTCGTAATCTAGCTCTTCTTGTTTGTTCATTGTGTATGCAGATTCTGTTCCACTAATGTAGTCAATATTTTTATTCATATTTTTTTTGATTTTGTTCCACCTCTTGTTGGTGCTATCTTAGACCTTATGTTTGTTCTGCTATAATAATTTGTTTGTGCATCTTCATTACAAGATATAAACTTAACCTTGTCTTTTGCTTTACTTATCTCTGATAGGTTTACCCACTTGCCCTTTATCTTTCTCCAAATCGATTTTTTTGTTTTCATCTTTCTTTGCTAATGTTAGTTTAATAGCTTCTATCTGTACGTAGAGCTGTGATACTATGTTTTCTAATCTAAGTATGCGTTGTATCTGTGTGTGTTTCTTTGGTTTCATTTATTTTTTTTAATTCGTTTTGATATGCTTTAGCAGCTTCTTTTTCATCCACAAAAAGACCTAAACCCTTACTTTTGCTTCCAACAGCAATATTAGCAGCCCATTTATTAGCTCCTTTGTGCCAGTAAACACCGACATATTTTGATTTTCCTTTTGTATCTTTTGAGCTATTTTCTCTTTGTGTAATTATTTGAAGGTTGTATAATTTATTATTATTAGGTTTATTATTTATGTGGTCTACGACTAATTTCATACCGCAAGGTTTGTGTTTTAAAAAAGCCATAGCAACAAGCTGATGTACTCTTAGATGTTTACCTTTACCTTTTTTATACAATATACAAGATAACCTGTTTCTTGAGTCAATAAAAGTATATATATTTTTTATGAAACCTCTTCGCATATAATTCAAGGCTCTGACATTACCCAAGTTACTTACTTGATATTTTTTTTCAAAGGTTGGTATATCTTTCCAAAACTCAATACCTATCCTACTTAATAAACTTGCTATCATAACTCCCCAGTTAAGCAGTAGTTATCTAAGTCTGCACCTTCTATAAAGAACTTGTTATATAAGTCAAGTGCTTTCTCTACTTTCTGTTCACCTTTATAGTAGAACTCCTCTGAGCAATTAAATACGCCTATGTCAAGAGAGCCTTTGTCTAATACTAAGAAATAAAAATCTTTAAATGTCTTACCAAACAAATTGCAATATAAGTAGCATTGTACATCATATCCGTACTTGTTAGCACTCCAGCTAAAGTCCTTTATGTTTGTAGTTGTTTTTAAATCTACAAGCCTATCTCCTAACACATCTGCCTTACCTCTAAACGGAAATCCTAATACGTTGTCTATTGCTGGTATCTCAAACTCTGCTTTAGTGATTAGTTCTTTAGCGTGTTCGTTTCTGTAGAACGCATCTACAAGCCTTTCTGTTTCTCCTCGTTCCTTAGCTGTGTAGGCTGTACCAAACTCTTCTAGAGCTTCTTTAAACTTCTTAGTATTTCTGCTCTGTACCTCAACAAACTTTTGTGATGCAAACTTCTCTGGCTCTAATATTGCCCAATGAAATAAAGCACCAGCTCTAAGTGCTGCACTATCCCCACTACCATACTTTAAACTAAAGCTGTATGTTTTAGGACTTGCTAAGAGTTGTTTAAGGCTACTACTACTAAGAGCTAATTTGTTTAGTTCTCCATAGTAAAAGGTATCATCTTCCATACGTTTAAGCAGTTCTGCTTTGTCGTAGTATTTATTATCTAATAGTTTTATCTTAGAGTTCATATTGTTTTAGTTCTTCTTTTAGTTTTAGTATCTCTTTATTTTTCTCGTTTCTTATAAGGCTTTCTCTTTTCTTTACTATCTGTAGCTCTGTGTATAAAGAGTTAGCATATATACCGACCTCAGCTATTGCTTTTACACAATTGTTTATGTCTTTATTGTTTGGCTTTTGTTCTTGCCACTCAATAATTTTTTGCATTAGAAAAGAATACCAAAGGTTATAGGATTGTTTTTGTAGTAAATCCATTAAGCATATATAAATAAAGAAGAATATATAAATCCAACAAATAACAATGAAGCTATAAGAATAGCTATACCTATTGTGTTTATGATTTGTTGTTTTTCTTTTATTGCTTTTTCTTGCAGTTCTTTTTCTGTATAGACTTCTATTCTATTCTTTCGTGTTTCTATGTGTAATCCTGTCTTTGTCTTTTTCATTGTTTTTGTTTTTTTAAAAGTTTTTTATCGTCTATTTTTTTAGCTAGATTAGTTAGTTCATCTAACTGTGATTTAATATCTCCAAAAATAAAATTTAGTTCCATAGTTTTTTTTATTGTATATTATAGATTGTGCTTTTTATATTGTGTATCTGCTCTTGTATCTCTTTAACTATAAAGTCTGGTGCAGCAGTTATTCTAGCGTGGTGTAGTTGCATCTCTTTAGTGTGCAAATCTTTTTTTAAATCGTGTAGTTGTGTTTTCATTTGTTTTTGTTTTATACTACAATATTAAATAATATAATTATTATAAACAAATTATAAACAAACTTTTTTTTACTTTACTTCTTAAAATCGTTGAGGTTTATTATAGATGCAAGGCTCTCATCTATCAAATAACAAGGCTTTAAAACTTTCTTTTTAGTCCATAGTGTAGTGTCTGGGCAGTACATATCAACAGCTTTTAAGTCAGTAAGGTTGTTTAGCCAAAACATATAATTACCTTTAGGGTCATTAACAAAGTATAAAGCTATCTTTCCTGTTTCTATTAGCTTGTCGTACTTGTAAACCTCTAGTAGTTTATCTTTGTAGTATTTGTTTCTAAACTTAAATTCTATTACAACGTCTGTTCCTTTTTGAGATTTTCCAATGGCATCGTAATGCTCGAATCCTTCTCCTGTGTGTGTTAAGTTCCAGCCGTCTAAGTTAAGTAACATTATAACAGCTTTCTCCCACTTATGTACGTTCTTTATCATATATTTTATCTATGTCCTCAATCCATTGTAATAGTCGAGCTGGATTACAAGAACAAGGCTCGTGATACTTATGGTTATAGTAAATGGAATGTAAACGACACAATAGTTTATATTGGTTTTGTGTTAAGGTGTTTGTAAGTTCAGCCTTAAATACTTCCCATTCTTGTTTGTGTTCTATTTCCATAGCTCAATGTCGTTCCATTCCTCTTGTCTTTTATCACACCCACAATCTTCTCCCCATATTTTTTTTACTATCCACCTTATGCCTGTGTAGTAAGTAATGTGATAAACTAAATCGCCTAGCTTCATATTTTTTTTATTTCTAAGTGTTTTATATGGTCATATCTGTATTTTACTAATACATCTTTTTTACCCCATTTTTTTCTAGTATAAAATTTATTATATTCTTTTTTACTATCTGTGTAATCTTTAGCGTTGTCTTTTATGTAATTCAATAAATCTAATCTTTTGTATATGCTAAACTTTTTTAATTCTACTATGTACATAGCAACATAAAACGCATCCCCTTGCAACCATCCTTTATTTCCATTTACGTTTTTTACTTCAAGCCATATAGTTTCTAAATGTCTGTTGCCTTTTACATCAACACCAAAACCATTTACAAAACAATCTATGTGCTTATACCAATCATCTTTTTTTGTACCTTTTTTATAGTTAAAGCCAAGATATAAAACTTTTTGTTTAAAAAGATTTTCAAAATAATCTCCATCTTTTTTACATTGTGTGTATCTTTTATTACTAACTTTTAGAGTCAAAGCTGTTCTTTTATGTGTTTTAATGCTGTCCTATATGTATTATATAAACTATAATAGCTTATTTTAGTATCTCGACTTAATGATGCTACCGACTTACCACTAGCAACAAGAGTAAAAACTTTACTATCATACCAGTACATATCGTTTAATATATTATCTATTTTTTCTTTTCGTTTAGCATATTGTACCTCATCTATTCCTAAGTCATCTATTTGTTTTATTTTTCCGTCTATGTCCTCTATGTATGTTTTTATCATTCGTGCCTCTTTCTTGTGAGTGTTTAAATATATGCCTCGCAAAACTTTATAACAGTAGTAAGTATTTATGTCGTCATTATACCACAAATCTAATCCTTTACTGACATCTAATGAAATCTGTAAATACATTTCCATCACAATGTCTTCGGCATAACTTTTGTTTGTTCCGAAACTTTTAACTATTTTTACCCAAGTCTTGTGTTTATTATATGCTAGTTCAACAAGTGATTTCATAATTTTTTTGGTACATAATATTCTAAAGGGTCGTATATATCTCCAACTACAAATGGCAGTCCAAACTCGTTTATACTAAAGCTAAAAGTTTCAAAAGGAAAACCTCTAGACCTTTTGCACATAACTGTAACCCAATCTTTGTTAGTTGTGTTTAATTCTAATTCTATAACACACTCTGATTTTTTCTCTAAAAAGCTACCTAAATGTCCTGTTCCTAGTTTTTTGCTACCATAGTTTTGATGCATAACAACCATTATATGTGTGTTGTACTTAGTTGATAATTGCATTAACTTAGACACCATTTCATTAGAACTTAATAAATCATTCACGTCAGCGACCATATCGGCTGCACCATCTACAAAAACTAAACCAGTTTCTTTACCATTTTCTTTATTTTGTTGTAAAGTCCATTCTAAAAATTGTAACCTTTGTTTATAAGTTAAAGTTCTTAGAGCATAAGTTTGATAACAACCTACGTCATTAATATTAGCCATTTGCTCACAACGTCTAAAACAACGAGCTGCGTGAAACTTTCCTTGCTCTGTATCTATGTGAATTAAACATTTATTATCTCTATGACCTCTAAGATTACCCCCAAAGTTATTACCATCACTTAAATAAACAGATGCGAGTAATGATATAAAAAAACTCTTTTTACTTTTTGGAGGAGCTGTAACGTAACTTATATTGCCTAAACTTGATATTATTGTTGGATATGTTTTTTTTCCATTTTTTGTTTCTATTGTTTTTTCTCCGTAACTCAAAGCTAACTCTGGGTACTCAATATCAATAGAAGTGTCTATTTGACATTCCTCTTTTATGAGTTGCATCAGCATATTATGAGTTGTTTCTTCTTCAGTCATTTATTAATTTTGTTTTTGTTTAGATAAAGGTATAAAAAAAAGGGGTTAAAAAACCCCCTTTGATTATGAAAAAATTAAAATGGTAGGTCTGCTACCTCTTTTGATTGGTGTGGCACTTCTTGTGCTTGTTGCTCTCTTTCTGCTAAGACAATACCATTATCGGAAATCCAAGCGACCTTACCATTTCCTAAGTAAGTTTTTTTCTTTTTTGCTTCTCTTTCCTCTTTGGTTTGACTTACATAGATACCAGTATTATTTCCATATCTTGTTTCGTCATTTACTGACATTGTAAGATTAATGTAAACTTTACCATTTGAATGTTGTTGAAATTTTTCTTTAGGTAATGATTTAACGTCTAGACTAAAATTTATTATTGCACTCATAGTTTATTTATTTATAGGGTTTTATATTCTGTTTTAGGTTTTTTAAATGATTCGGATTCATCTTCTCCAAAGACTCCTAACTCGTAGAATCCTGTAAGTTTTAACACGGCTCTACTCATAGCTCTTTTCTCTGCCATCTCAGCAACGTACCAGCTATTAGTATTACCATCTTTATAGTTTTCGCCTTTTAAGGCACTACCAAAGGTTTCAATGCTTTTACCATTTTTACTTGCAAGTGCTTTAAATACTGAAAAGTTTGGCTCACACTTAATTACTTCATAGTTTACACTCATTTGCTCTAAGGCTTGTATCTTGTCAATACCTTGTCTTGTAATGATTGTATAGTGTTGGTGTTTAAAGAAGTCTGATTTTTGTAAATTGTACTTCTCGTATAGTTCTTTTAATTTTTCTTTGTTCATTGTTCTTTGTTTAAAATTTCTACTTCTATTATTGCTTCTAAATTTTCTATCCTTCTACCCATAGAATCAATCCTCATCTCTAGGTAATTTATATAATTTTCTGTATAGGTCATATTACAAATCTTTAAACATTTCAAAGGGATTATCTACCCCTAGTAAAAATTTAAAATCTAAAATACTACTATACTTCAATTCTGTTACTATACTTTGGTCGTGTAAAGTATCAACTATCTTACCAGTTAGCTCTGGGTATTTAATATTAGTTTTGTGTAGTTGTTCTATGTAGTGTGGTTTGAGCCTATCGTAAAGGCTAATTATTCTATAAGTCATTATCTTTGTTTTATTGTTATACCCAAAGCTACAAAAAATAATTTAATAAACAAAATACAAACAAAAAAACCACTCAATCAAGAGTGGCTCTTATGGGCTGGTTAGCCTTAAAACAAAAACAAAGACAATTTCTCATCTTACACAAATATACTAAATACTTATTTAATTAGGTAATTTTTTTACTAAAGATTTATACTTATCTATAAGTTCTATAAGCTCAAAATCTAACTGCTTTATAGTTTGTCTAGACTTTTGTAGCAACTCGTCTGCCTTATCATACCCAAACTCTTTGTTGAGATTCTGTGCAAACACATACTGCTGTCCGTATCTCATACAATTACAACCATAGCATTGTGGTCTGCAATTATCTTCGTTCCATCTTAATATTCTAGAAGCTCTACTTATAAAGTGTCCGTTCTGCATTCCTTGACCTTTCCAGTATGCACTCTTGTTACAAGTAAAACACTTAACAATTCCATCCTTATCAGCGTATTTTCTTCTAATATACTCACTAAACACACTATCAAGCTTTTTTATAAGATTTTTTCTAGATGGTTTTTTTGGCATTTGAATAGATTTCAGATGTCTTATATTTATTTATAACTTATTTTAGATTTTTATTTATACTTATATTTATCTATTTATTTAGACCTAAATATATTTTTATAATAAATGGCTGTAAGTTATATATTATATTTTAAATAAAAAAATTTATTTTTTACTTATAGCTTTAAACTTCTCTGCACCACGAGAGCCAAAGTATGCTACGTAAACAGTAATAAGGAGTGATTTAAGTAAATCTACCCAAGCATCATCAATAGAGAAATCTATTTCAAATCCATCTAATAGTATAAATATAACTAATGAACAAGTGAGAAATATTAAACTCATTGGTCTAGTATTTTTGCTAAGCCAAGAATCAGACTTCATATCTGACTCCCAACGTTTGCTTACTTCTTGCATTTCTACCATATCTTGCTCTAAAAGTTTTAAGGCTTTCTCTTTATCTTCTGGTGGGAGAACAATGTCTGGCTCTTTTTGTATTAGTTTTTTAACAACCCCTAACACACCAGCATCTGGTAACACATCGCCCACTAGTCCAACAATAGCTGGTACTTTATTAGTAAGAAATTTACCTACTTTAGTTTCACTAAACTTTTTTTTATTTGGCATAGTTCCAACGTGCTTTAGTTTTTCTTATGTCGTAGTGTACAAATGTATCGTAAAGACCTAATCCACCTTGTAGCATTTCTCCCATTTCTATTAAGTCCTCTATGATTCTATAAACCTCTGCTGGCTTTAAACTTTGTATTGTAATGTCTGCTGCTTTGCCAAAAACGTGCTGTGATGTTTCAATTCTTTTACCATCAACTATCTTATGCGCACCACCTACTTTTGTATTGTGTTCTGGACTTCTATATGCACTATTTATAGTAATAGGTCTGCCAGTATAATCTCTTAGTAATTGTAACTGCTGTGATAGTTTTATTATATTCTCGTAAACTTCTTGTGGCATCTCACAATTATCACAATCGCTACAACTACCCTTACATTGAAATTCTTTTAAGCTAAAGTTTTTTGTCATTTTTTTTTGTTCTATGTGTTTGGTATATCTTTTGTAAAGTGTACACAATAGATGCTAATAAAAGAAAAAGTTTTAGTCCGTTTTCGACTGCTGTAAAAGTCATACCTAAAGAAAAAGCATTAAAAAAATATAGTTTTATATCGTTTGTGTTCATAGCATTAGTAATTTTAAAAGTTTGTTCCACTTATAAATTAAATAAAACTTAAACTGCTCTAGTTTGTCTGCTATGTATCTTAGTCCTGTAATCATAATTTATGTGTTTGATAATCTATTCCGTAAAAACTGTGTACTCCGTTTCCATCTGCTATTGCTACTGCGTAGGATTTCCAACCATAAGGATGGTCTTCTAATCCTTTCCACATTACATCAATATGATATTTTTCGCTTAATATATTAGGAGTTATTTCGTTTCCTTCTGCATCTTCTTGTCCTTGTTCCATTGTAATATGACCAAGCCTTACAATAGCGTGTGCGTGATTCTCTGGCAAACCTTCGATTTTAGTGTTAGCTTGTGCCTCATCAACAAATTCATATTTAGCTATTCTCATAATGTTGTAAGTGTTTCTAATTCGCTTTGTGATAATGTTGTATCATAAATCCTAGCATCATATACTTTGCCCTCAAAAAATCTAGATGTGCCACCTTCATCAGCAAAATTAAACTCCAATAATCCAGTCGGAAAATATCCACTTGTTTGTGATTTTTTTAATACACCATTAAAATAAACATTAAACCTATTATCATTAAATGATACAGCTATTTTATTTTTTTGGTTTTCTGTAACGTCTTGGATTGTGTATTCAAATGTACTACTGCCATCAAATATAGTTACTTTTATAGTTCCAACAGTAGCTGTACTTGCTTGAAATTGAAACCTAATAAAATCACTAGTTGAGTTGTCTGATAACGTTATATTGTTATAAGCGTTTAAAGGTTGTCCGTAGTTGTTTACATATAGATAAATAGTACCTTCTGTTATATTAAATAAATTAACATCTCCAGCATCTGTACACTTATCTACTTCCCTTGTTGTTGCACTACCATCGGTTATAATTGTACTACTAGCATATAAACAATCTATTTCTACTTGACCACCCCACACAGAAATATCAATATCTGCATTTGTTGAGTGCTGACTTGCCCAAGTGCCTAAATAAATATATTTTGTTAATCCACTTCCTCTTGATGCTACTACATTTATTATAGTCCATTGAGGAGTTATAGTGTGCTTTGTTGTAGTACTTCCATTACCATAAAAACTTATGTCTTGATTTACACCTGTATTACTTTTAACCCAAACGCTACCAAAATAAGTACCATCGCCAGTTGTTGTTGTTGGAAATTCTATCAATGAATAGTTTGACCCTGTTACACTTGCTTGTAATCTAGTAGCTGTTTTAGTTCCATCTGGTGCTATAATATAATTAGCAGTTAATGTAGGATTTGGACTACTACCACTTAAAGCGCTATAAGTGTTCATAGCAGTATTATTAATAGCGTGGTTAGTCCTTTGTGGCTCTAACAATAAGCTAGGGCATTGGTCATTGTACCAGTCAAGTCGTGGTACATTATTTGTTGCTATTTCCTCTAATAAACCATCTTCTCGCACTCTTGTACCTTTAGATGCTCTGGAAAAAGTAAAATCTCCTGTACCATCATTAGGCAATACAGAATATACTTTATCTGTTTTATATCCACTTGGTATAAGTGCTAAAATTGGTTTACTCATTTTCTTCTTTAGGGATTAATTCGTTAAGTATTTTTACAATCTCTTGTGCTTGTGCTAACACAGCAATAGGTAATGTATTAATAACTTGATTCACTCTTGTAATTTGTTCTTTAGTAATTTCCATAATAGTTTTTTATGTAAATATACTACTTATTCTGGCAAATCTACAAACGAATCTGCATAGTCGCTAGGTAAATAAGATTCCATTTCTGTAATCTGCTCTGCACTTAACTCATCTTTATAAAAGTCATTTGCTAAAATCCATTTAAAATGGTCTTTAATTGCATCTGTGTTATCATCAGCACCTATTTGACTTAATTGGTCTGGTATCTGTAAAGTAATTACCTCTTTGTGGCTATCTGGTGTGTTTTCTGTTGTTACTACGTTTCTAAACATTATTTATGATTTTAATAATTCAACTTCTTCTTTTAATTCTTTTATTGCTTGTACTAATACAGGTATTAATCTTCCGTAACTTGCCTCAAGTCTGTCTGGGTTATTAGCGTAAACAAGTTGTAAGTTTTCATCATCAATTTGTTGTAATTCTTGTGCAATAAAACCTAAATCTTTATCGCCTACTTTTGCTCCATCACGCATATTCCAATCAAAAGTTACTGGATTGAGTTTGTTAATAAAATCTAATCCATAAGTTGATGGTTGTATGTTCGTCTTATCTCTACTGTCTGATAAGGCTGCTATTGTTTGTATCTGACATCTTAAAGCAGTAATACTTGAATTGCCTAAAGTAATCTCATTATCTACTGTTATTGCACTTGGCGTAGCAGTATTACCTAAAATTAAGTTATTATCTCCAGTTGTAAGTGTTACACCAGCCTCATAACCTACAAAAACATTATTTCCGCCAGTTGTTGCCGCAAATCCAGATTTATAACCTACTGCGACATTGTTACTTTTTGTTCCATTTCCTTTTAATGCTTGAGACCCAATAGCGACGTTATTATTGCTTGCACCACTAGGAGCTGATAACGCTAAATAACCCATTGCTACGTTGCCAATTCCACTATGACCAAAGCCATCACCAAAAGCATTACGACCGACAGCGACATTTTGTGAGCCAGTAGCTGTTTTACCAGCACTGTTGCCTACATTAACATTCTCTCCTCCAGTTGTATTGTTATATCCAGCTTGATAACCTAAATTTGTGTTACTTCCTCCAGAAGTTTGTGAGTAACCAGAATGATAGCCTATTGAAATTGTACTGGTTGCAGTATTTACTCTACCAGCTTCAAAACCGATAGCTATTGCATTTGAGCCAGTATTAGAAATTCCAGCTTCTGACCCTATCAAAACAAAGTAATCTCCACTCGCAGTATCTCGACCAGCAGCCGTTCCTATAATAACTGTATTACCACCAGAAGTTTTAGCAAGACCAGCATTTTTACCAATTATAACATTTGATGCAGTTGTAGTTAAATTCTTTCCAGCATCATTCCCTAATAAAGTATTATTAGCTCCAGATGTTAAAGCATTTCCAGCATCTACACCCACAACTAAATTGCCTTGAGGATTACCACTTAAACTAGCTGGTACTTCTGCTAAATACACAGAATCTGTGTCAATTAAACAATCTGTAAGACCATTTAAACTTGATGCACCACCACCACCAGTTAAGTTAGCTGGTGTTATTCTGACGTTGTCAGTTCCGTCATAACCTACAACGAAATCTACATCAGAAGTCGAGGTTTTTACTGTAAATTCACTAAATTTTTTATTTGCCA
>Ga0209535_1000942_pt1 | contig 20159 bp, 27 predicted proteins | sample LinPmetageLP28_FD_184041 | JGI IMG/M metagenome (GOLD analysis project Ga0209535, IMG submission 184041) | Marine viral communities from the Pacific Ocean - LP-28 (SPAdes) (version 2) | ecosystem: Environmental > Aquatic > Marine > Oceanic | place: Pacific Ocean | collected 2009-08-22
GGTCTTCTCTTAATGTTTTATTAAAAAATGTTTTAATAGTAGGAAACATTTTACCTACTTCTTTATCTATTCTTTTTACTTGTTCCATAGCAAAATTTGAATCAGCTGCCTTAGCTGCGTCTTCTGCGTTCTTTGCTAAGAACATAGCTTCGGGTTTACCTGATGTAGGTCTTATCATTCCAGCTGCCGTATCAATTGTTTTATTTATCTTAGAAGAACTAAACGCTAAATCTTTTCCGTACTGTGCAACCTTACCTATTGCCTTTGTACCACCATATATAAATGGAAAATACATTACAGAGTCTGAACCAAATTTAAGTCTATTTATTAATTTTCTTCCTGCATCTTCTTGTGGATTTGCAGATTCGTCTAAATCTAATTGTGTAGGTCCAATATCAAAAGCATCACCTATTGTTCCTATGTTTTCAACATCTGCAACAAACACTTCTCCCGTTGCTCCACCCACGACACCAGCTGCAAAACGTTTTGCTCTAGATTTATCATTTAATTTATATACTTTCTCCATACCTTTTCTAACATTCTTACCTTTTAAATTTACGTATGTTCCTGCTTTTTTAGCTTGTAATGCTTTGGTTGCAAGCTTGCTTGCTATCTTTGCACCTGCTGTTGCAGGCACACCTATCTGAACTAGTGCTTGTAATATTTTACCTGATGCTCTTGCTTCAGCTGTTTCTTCAAATATATTTATAGTATCAAATGCAGATTCTACTTTAGCTGCAGCATTATTAGTCATACCTGAAAAGTCTAAAAGTTCTGCACCTAATGAAACAAAACCTTCTGGTACTTTAATAATACCTGAAGCTATGCCAGCTAATGCTGACTCTAATGATGATATTTCATTATCGCCTTCAGCTCCAGAATAAGCTTCATTAATATCGTTTATTACGCCTGGTTTGCTTTCTTTTTTGCCTGTAGGATTTAAAGCTTCAAGGATTGGATCGTATGCCATACGCTTAACCTCCTATCGGTATTTCTTTTATTTTCTCACCTGTAAATATATTGTATTGAATAATTACTTCATTTTCTGGATCTCTTTCAAACATACTGTTTTGTTGATCTGGTCTAAAGTAAATAGTGCCTGGTATCATTTCATCAAAATTAAATTGAACCGTGCTTCCTGATATTTTAGAGGGAAATATTTGTACGTTCTTACCTTTAAACTCTTTTTGTTGATCTAAAGTTTTACTTGTTCTAGCAATAAATCTAGCCATTGATTGAGGATATAATTGTTTTAAACTTTTTTTAAAACCTTTTGACTCTTTAGTAAACTCTTTAATTAATTCAAACTCTTGTCTAGCAGGAGAGAATTCTTTTTGAAATTGATTTTTTCCTTTTGCTTCGGCCACATCTATAGCTTGTTGGCCTTTAATACCTAACATCCCAGCTTGTAATCCAATTGTTTTTTCTTGTTGAGCTTTTCTTTGTAAGTTTTTAAAATAATTTTCCATAGGTTTATTTGTTGAACCAACAATTTCTTGTAATTTAGTTCCGCCAGCTGCTTCTCCGCCAATTAAATTTTGACCTGTTTGAAGTAAAAATTGTGTAAGAGCATCTGGACCTGTGCTAGCTCCTTGAGTAGCAGCCCTTAAAACATTTTTATAATCTTCCACTCTTCCAGCTAATTGATAATTTTGTCTAGGCTTGATACCCGTCATGATACCTTCCATAACTTCTCCGCCTTTTCTAAACATTGGTCTTTTAAATATCCTACTCATTATTTACTTCCCTGTATTAATCTATAAATACCAGCTAATGTTGACGCAGTTCCAAGTCCTGTTGCTAATGAAGAAGGAGCTGCTGCTCCATCTGTAATAACTTCTTTACCAGGATAACCTGAAATTAAACTTGTAACTCCAGCACCATATTGTTGCGCTGCTTCTAATGGTTGTAATGCTTGTCTTGATGCTAATTGTTGTTGAGCAGATAAAATTTGTTGTGCTCTATTTTGTTGTTGAGCACCTAAGCCTGTTAAGCTTGCAATTTGTTGACCTAATAATGCAGGTGATTGTTGTGCTAATCCTAATTGGCCTGTTGCTAATGCTTGTTGTTGATTAAAAGCTTGCCCTGCTAAATTCTGTGCTTGACCAAAACCTTGACCTAATAATTGTGCTTGTAATGCTGCTCTGTTTCTATCTGATGTTGCTTGATACTCTGCTCTTTGTACACCTTCTCTACCACCACCAAAAGCTCCAGCGTTAATAGCTTGAGCTGCTAATCCTGGTAAACCTTTTTGTGCTTGTACATCAAATTCTGCTAATGTTGTATCAATAATATCTTGTTGATACGGAGACATGTAAGCTTGATAAGCAGTAGGGCCTGTTAAACCGGCGGCTGTTTGCTGTGCTGCCGCTGCTTCATTTAAGAAAGGTTGAAAGCTACCAAGACCAGAAGCTAATCCTTCTGCTTGTGTTGTAAATGCACCAGGTCCTGCAATAAATTGTGGTCCTTGAATTTTAGAAAGATCAGTAGTTTTAAAACCACCTATTGCTTTTGTAAGATCATCTAAATAAGTTTGACCTGCTGCTTCAATAAAGGGTGCTGGACGTTGTACGTAATCTTGTGTTGCCATTATACTCTTCCGCCTTCTTCTAACATTTTCATTTGATCGTACATTCTTTGAGCACCTAGTTCAACGTCTCCGTCTCCCATGCCTCTTACAGCGTCTGCTGTAAATACGAATTCATTATTAGATAACATCGCTGGGATATCATCCTCTTTTTCTTTTATACCAACTGGTGGTATAAATCCACCATTATCTCTTAAATCTAGTTCTTTAACACCTTTGGGATTTTGTCTTACAGGTAGCCCCTCGATACCCGCTGCTTGCATAGCATTCTGGCTTGCAGTGTCGCCTAACGCGTAATTCATTCTACCACCTAAAGCAGCTAAACCTCTTCCTTCTGTTTTCATCATACTCATTCTTTCAAATTCTTTTTTTGCTTCTTCTGCAGCTTTTTCAGGGGATAAACCCATATCTAAAAATTTTTCAAAAAGAGCTTCTAATATTTTATCGTTCTCCATATTGGATGCCATTCTATCTGGTAATACTGGTCCTGTTGGTTTTGGTGCAAAAGGATTTACAGGTTGTGTTGGGTCTGGTGGTAATACTGGACCATCAGCAAAACCTATTCTACCACCCATAGCAGAATTAGTTCTTACAAATTCTTCTACTTCTTGTTGGTATTGTTCTGCATTAGTATCTGCAGTCACAGGATTTAAATTTGTATAATATAGTCTTAAATATTTTTCTTTTTCTGCGGGATCAGATAATACACTCTCTACTTCTTCTTCTGGTACTCCATATTGACTAGTTAAAAAACTAGTTAGCCCAGTTATAATACCACCTTTAACTAAAGCACCTTGAATACCTTTTTTAGAAAGCAAATTGCTTGCTCCACTAAAAAGAGAACTACCTGCTCCTGATAAAAAACCTGATCCTGCCATTCCAGCTAATCTGCCTCCGAACATAGAACTACCTGAAGCAAAAGGACCTAAGCCTCCAGCATACATACCAGCTCCTGCTAATAATGCAGCTTTACCTATATCAGAGCTTGCAATATCTTTAACAGCGCTTGTAACTCCTTTAACGGCTTTCTTTACACCTTTAAAAATACTTCCAAAACCATATTGTTCTCTAGGTACAGCGTTCATAATACCGCCGCCCATGTATAATTGTCTATTCATCTGTCCTCTAGATATTGTCATAATTCAGTTAAGTTGTTATTGGCAGGCTTACAGATCCTGTAATTTGTTATTTTATGTGATTTTTTTGGGCTGGTCAACAGACTTTTCTCTTATATCGATGGCCTTCTTAGAAGCTAATAATTCGTCCCAATATCTACCACAATATTCATATTCACCAGTGTGAGATATATGATCCATACAATATAAGTGTATTTTACCGCCCATAGCTGTCCATCTTTTACAAAAACCAAAGTCTTCGCCATAATACTGTTTAGTATTTGGGTCATGTAAACATTCAAATAAATTAAAAAAGTTCTTTTTATAGTCTTCTTTACCATTAACCAATGTGGGTTGATGTATTTCTAACTCAGGATATTTCTTTATCATCTTTTCAAGAACTTCTCTTTTAATTAACATACATCCAGTTGGCGCATGAGTTACTTCTGCTACACCATCATCAACTATAACTTCGTTCATGCCCTCTACTTTAATAGGATAATGAAAACCTGCTTTAGCTATTTCTTTTATGTCTGTTAATTTAAATGCATCCATTCTTCTTTTAATCTTATCCCAATCAATATATTTCATTGGATAAGGCACAGCTATAATATCTTTATCTTTTTCTAACATTTTAAATATACTTCTAGCTTGAAAGTCTATGTCTGAGTCTATGAATAATAAGTGTGTATATTTAGCTCCTTCATTTAAAAACTCTGATACAATTAAATTTCTACCTTGTTGTACAAGAGAAGATTTATATAAAGTAAAACTAACTAATATATTTTTTTGTAGACACTGTTGTTGAAACTTTAAAAGTGCTTGTGTGTAATGTATAGAACATTCGCTGTGTACAGGTGTGCCCACCATTATTCTATATTGTGGTTGTCCAAGATTTAATTCTGATTGACCAGTTAAATCAAAAGTTATTGGTTTGTTGTTATACTCATTTGACATCTAATATTCCTTTCAGTAAGTGTGTCCAAGTTATAGCTATCTTAGGCCAGTTGTAATACGTCTTAGCATATTCTACTTGCCTAGCCAAGTGTTGTTGAATTGCAGGTTGATCTAATGTTTTTTTTGCAGACTCAATACCTATTGCAAGTTTTCTAGCTAAGAAATGATGATTCTTACTATGTGTTACATACATAGGAAACTCTGCTCCTGTTTCAGGTAAAGCTCCTAAGTTAGATACAATACAATATAAACCAGCAGCCATAGATTCTAATAATGATATGCAAAATGTTTCTTCCCAGATACTTGGGTACACAAACATATTATAGTTTTTAAGATGTCTTTTTATCCACTCGTTATTTCTAAAACCAAGATAATTTACATTTGGTAATTTTTTTGCATGATCATACAAAGGTTGATATTTTTTTTCGTTAGCCTCTGCAAAATCTTTACCGTATACTTCACAACTAGAAAAAACATCTAGCTCTATCATTGGGTCTTTAATTAATTCCATAGCACCAAGCAACACATTTAATCCTCTCCATGGTGTACAATGATGTATAATTCTACATTTATCTCTTTTAGGATAAAAAACCTTATCTCTAGGTTTTATATTATCTATACCATTTTTTATAACCACACATTTTTCTGTAGGTAACTTATAAAATTTTACAAAGTTATTATAGTTCCAATGACTGTTAAATACATACCAATCATATTGTTTATGGTTATCAGGTTTACTAAACCATGGATGTATATTAGGTTGATCCCAAGAATTTTTTTGCCACAAGATATTAGGTTTATCTTTTGATAAAGGTATTTTGCCTGGGATAGAAGTACATATCTGTACTTTATCTAATAGTTCTTTATCTACATATTTGTGTAGATAAGCTAATTGTAATTCTGTTCCGCCTTGTGGTTTATTTTTTTCCATTAAATATTTTTTGTAATGCGTTCATACCCTTTGGAGATACGTGTACAGTTGTATCTTGTTGGACATGATCGATTACTGTATCTGTATTTGGATCTACAACATCCGCTTTCATCTCTTCTTGATCTTTATATATTCTACCAGTAAATCTGTTTTTACAAACAGTAACTGTTGTACAATTAATTTTTAAAATATCTTTATCCATTTTCTTGCGATCTGTCTATTAAAGCATAACTAATCAGGCCTTGTATTTTACTACTTCCTGTAGCTGCTTGCACAGTTATAGCATCTCCAGCTTCTAAATTCAAGCCTTGAGGTGAGGCATTTATTTGACTTTTAGCAGCCACATCGTCTCTAAAAAATTCATACTCAGTGCTTGAATCAGATGAATCAACAAAGTTCATGTTTACTAAAATGGCTGATGATGCATCGTTGTTTGAACAATATATACTTTTAACTATGATTGTTCCGTTAGTAGGACAAGTAAGCACTGTAGCTTTGCTTGTGTCCGTTTGTTTAAAACCTTGATTTTTATATTGTATAGCCATTAGTTCATAAAATAGTTAAAAGCATCTTGCTCATTTTTTAAGTCTGCTTGAAAAGCAAAATTAAGTTGGTTCTTCATACTGTCAAGAGATGCAATAATCTGTCTTTGATTGTCTACCTCATATTCAGTTTTTGGTTCTGGTATAAATATAGTTATCTTTGCCATTATCTTCTTCCGTCTGGTTGTGCATCTATTCTTAAAGTTCCGTATCTCCAGTTTTGTCCTGCGCCATCGTTTTCTATTTTTATAGCAATCAATCTACCCCTGGCTCTTGTATCTACTTTTTCTGTTGTTGACGTCACAGTAAAAGGTCCAAGAGGTGAGCTTGTAGCTGTGTTATTTGGATAATCATTTATAAACAATGTAACTTTAGAGTTACCTACAATATATTTGTAATCAGGAATAAATCTTCTAATAGATGAGAATATCTCACCGTCGTCAATATCTAAATCTCCTGATGTAATAAAAGCAGTAATTGCAGTTGTCGTTCCATCGGCAACTTGATCATTTCCATCTTCATGAGAATAATACGTAGTTGCACCAAAACGATTTGTAATACCTTGTATTGGAAAATTTGGTGTGCCTGTTGTTAAGTATTCTGTTGCGTATGGGTTTTCAAACACATAAGCATCAACATATGTTGTTCTGGCTAATGACCCTGTGGTCCATACATTCTCTGCGTAATTATATGTAACAACTCTGTCAATTTGTGTAGATCCTGATTTAGGATAGAACCACATTACTTCATCATAAAGAGAGTTATATCCTGCAGCAATGGTTTGATTAGAACCAAAATTAATTCCAAGATTAGTGCCGTCAGTTGTAAACACAAAGTCTTCAACTAAACAAGGTAAAGATTTAACTGTACCATCGTACACAAAGAAACCGCCTGCATCACCCATCCAATACACAGCACCATTTGCATATACAATTGAGTTTTGTCCAATACATCCACAACCTGTACCAACCTGTCTAACACTAAATGTAAAAGGTGGTCCAACAAACTGTATTACGTAAGCTGCTCTATCTGTGACTACAAGTGTATAGTCTTTTGCATTTACAGCTCCTCGTATCTCGCTACCAGCATCAAGTCTAAAAGTTCCAGCGGTGTTAGTTACTGTTGGTGCGTAGCTATTTAAATTTTCTTGATCAGAAAATCGAATAAACATTGGATCTTGAGTTGCAGAGTTACCAATAGTTGTTTCAGTTCCTAAATGAAATAAATGTCTATCTCTATCTGACACAAGAGTCATAATAGAAGCTGTTGGATTAGCACTCGTCGAAAAGTCTGTTGTTGCTGTAGAAGCTCTAACGGATCTAGCACCGGAAGCTCCTGCATTCCAAGTAAAAGTTTTTCCGTTATGTATAGTTGCAACTAATACTTCTCCAAAATTATCGAGTGACCAGAGACCTGGATCTAACGTTACATCAGATATAGTTCTTGCTGTTCCCCACGTTGAATCACTCCAAAGATATGTGCCCCAACCATAACCAGTTGTCTGAAAAGTTGGTCCAACTAATTCGTATGGATTAATAGTTGCAGATCCTGCTGCAGTCATGCCAGAACCAGACTCGTTCGCTGACATCGTTATTGTAAATGTGTTAGTTGTAACGCTTATAACTTCGTAAGTTTTTCCTGTAAAATCTACGACAGCGTATCCTGTAGCTCCACCACCAGGTAAGGTTACACTAGAGAAAGTTACATATCTACCTACAGCTAAATTGTGAGAAGTCTTGTTTATTGTTACTGTTGCAGATCCGTTTGTAGATGTAAAAGTAGCTGCTGTTATAGCAGTTGCCAAAGGTGTTATATCATAAAAGTCTTCACCATAGTATAAGAACAAACCTTGAGATGTACCTATGGCGGTATACTTTTCTCCAGCCAATGAAGTAAAAGCATGTTGTGCTCTGGCAACACCAGGTAATTCTTTCTGAGCTACAGTAAGTTGTTTCCAACCACCTATCTTTTCTGGTAGTCCAGACCTAAATCTAACAAAGTCTCCATCTATCCACTGACCTTCAGCGCCTGATGCTGTTACCTGTTTGTTAAACCCTGGTTCAAAATTTAGTTTCTTTAGTGGCATAATAATCTATTATACTAGTTTTTAGACAGAAATATAGTCCATTCTAGATCATCGATCAAATCGTTTATATAGACTTTGTTCTTTTTTTCTCTTCTTATATATTCGTGAAGCTCTTCTAAGTCTAGAATAATCCATTGTTTTTCACCTTCAAGCACCATCTTTTGAGCCTGTGAATCAAGTCTGCCTCTTTGTGCAGATGTGCCATCGGGCATTTGAAACATGTCTCTTACATCAAATCTATAAAAAGAATTTTTGCTTTTTATCATACCTGCTATATTCCAAGATGTTTTTTCTTTTGGATGTTCTATACCTGTAAGATATTGAGAAAATCTTTTTACTATATCAGTCTTTTCTATACTCAATAGGGAGTCCTAACAAAGGTCTTCTATCAAATTTATTTTGATCTTTTAATGGACCTTTTTTATTATTATAATGAAAAAAAGCTTGTACGCAAAGGTCTCCTTTAAATTTTTCTCTCCAATGTGGTAGTATACAACCTTTATAAAACAAGCCATCTCCTGGTTTTAAATCAATCGAAAGGGTCTCATCTTTCTTTTCATCGTGGACAAATATAGGCCAAGGGTCTCCACCAAAGTTTATAGTAGCTGATATTTCACAACTTGGTCTATCGATATGTCTTTTTAATTCACTGTCTTTCTCATAAACTCGCATAAAACTATATGTTGGATATAGTTTATATCCTGTAGCTTTTTCTACATTAGGTAATGATTTTTCTAATATATTTTCTAAAGCAAAATCACCATACGCGCAGTAGACATCGGGCACAAACTCATCTTCAAAACTTCCTGTTATAGAATGAGGGGGAAAACCAGCATCATACATATACTTTACAGCTTTTCTTTTTAACAAAAAATAATCATAAATAAATTTTGTAACGTCTTTTGAAACAAAATTTTTAATTACTGTATATTTATTCTTTTTAAAACTCATTTAAAATTTGGCCCTGTTACCCAACATACTAAAGAGTATCTTGTTCCTTTCGTAACGGGTTTCACTTCATGAACTATAAAACTAGGAAATGTTATTAATTTACCTTGTGCTTTTGGTGGTGTTGTTCCAACATCTCCTTCATACAACACAAGATCTCCTCCTTTGTATGTTTTTGAATCTGTTAACTCAATAGTCAAAGATAATTTTCTAATCCTTCCTTTAAAAACTCTATCAACATGTTTATGATAATGTTGTCCTGGAGCTTCATAGCTTGTAAACTGTAAACCTTCTATTGCACCCCATAAATCAAAACCAAAAAATTGTTTGTTTAAATCTGTAACAGCCATTGTTATTTTTTGAAAAATCCAAGAGTTTTTATCATTAGGAAATATCCAAGCTATTTTACTGTCTCTTATTGATTTATTAATTACATTTTTTTGAGATATTCCAGCTCGTTCTAATTTAGATTTACCTAATTTAATTATTTGATTACATTCTTTTTCATCAAATAGATTATCCCAGTATGCGTATAAATTAATACTATCTGTATCAAAAGGCCAAGCGTTAGCTATCTCTTTTTGCTTTCTCATATAACTGTATATTATATTAAATTAATTAGGAGTTCAATACCCAACTACCAGTGTCTTCGTCCCAGTCGTATTGTTGACCATCGTCTGGTCTAGCAACTGGAGCGTGCCAAACACAAGTTTCTTCATCTAAAACCCAAGATGGGAAAGGTTGTGGATGAGCAAAACCATCTAGATCAGGGTGATAATACATACCTGCTCCAGCATAGTTTTTTCTAAATGCTTTAGATTGATCATCGCTTACTGTCATTTCACTTGTTACAGGATCAATATTATGATGCACATTTACATAAGTTCCATAAGAAGTTCTTAAGAAATTTTTATCTGCATTTCCTGGGAGAGCTTTTAAAAAAGCAATACCTTTAGCGTGATCTTCAACACCATTTTCGTCAGTAATAACTTTGTTATTTACTTTTAAAGTTTGTAATACTTTATTGTCTGCGTCTATTTCTGCGTAATATGCCATTATGCTATGTACGTCCCTGTTCCTGTGAAAGTTAAAACTTTATCAGAACCACTAGTTGTCTCTGTTGGTGATCCTGTTGTTTCGCCACTATAAAATTTAGCTTGCATTCTTAAGATAACGACTCCAGAGCCGCCTCCGCCGCCGCCTTTTGTACCGCCGGGTCCTGAGTGTTGGCCTCCGCCGCCTCCACCGCCGCCAGTATTTGAAGTTCCAGGTTGTCCTGAATTACCTTGTCCGCCATTTCCACCGCCGCCAGTTCCAGCGTTTGCACCTGTATTTCCTCGACCGCCGCCACCAGCTCTTGTAACTGCTGCTCCTGTTATTGATGAAGCTAATCCTGCTCCTCCAGAAGTTCCGCCCGTTGCAGATGCGCCGCCGCCAGATCCCATAGATGATCCGCCTGGATATCCTTGGTTAGCAGTTCCTGAACCCACTGGGTCACCGCCACCACCCGATCCGCCTGGACCGCCTGGTGTTTGGTAAGTTCCTGTTCCACCGAAACCGCCGCCAGTTGAGCTGATTGAAACGCCAGTTCCAACTAATGTACTAGCTGTAGCTCCGCCGCCGATTGTAGCTGTGTAAGTTTCTAATGCTGTTAAAGTAACAGCAGTTTCAGAAGATCCGCCACCACCTGATGGTTCAGAGTTATAAGAATTACGATAACCGCCTGCTCCGCCACCTCCTCCTGGAGGGTTACCGCCCCAAGCCGTTCCGCCTTGTCCGCCTCCAGCAATGACTAAGAAATCACAAGAGTAAGGTGAAGTGTTTCTTGTTTTTCCACACCATCCTCCAGCAATCGCTGTTCCTGCGCCTCTAGATGTTATAATTGGCATCTTTCTTCTATCCTCCTATTACGCGAACTGCGTTTGAGAGGCAAATGCTGTAAAAGCCGCATCGCCCGTTTTAACTACAGTATACGTGTAAATGTCAACAGAGTTTGCGTTTCCAGAAGTAGGTGCAGATCCACCTTGATATTCTGGTGTTACGCCAGATCCGTCAACTTGAAAAGCTGATTGATAATAAGGTGTACCAGTGTTTGTTACTAAGAACGCGAATGTTACAGATTCACCTGTATCCATAATCGCATTTAAAGCTGTTGAACCATCACCTCTAACATTAACTGTAAAGTTACCTGCTGCAGCTGAAGTATGGTAAAGCACAGCTTGTGTGATCAAGTCATAGTTCACTGTTCCAGTTGTACCTGTTGCAGCGATTGTTACTTTTTCTGCTAGTTGTTGAATTTTACCAGCGCCTAAAGTTACTCTTCCTGTTCCTTTTGCAGTTATGTTTAAATCAATATTTGCATCACCACCAGTTGCTGTAAGTGATGGACCAGAGCCTGTAGCTTGGTTTGTCACTGTAAGTTCGTTTACAGCAGATGATGTTTTTACAAATTTAACATATTCGTTGTTTGAATCATCTTCTAATGCTCCAGCAGTGTCGATAATAATATCATTACCATTTGTATCTAGTGCTGCTGATAATTGTGGTGTCATGTCAGATGATAAATCTGTGAAAGCAGTGTCAACAACGTTAGTTCCATCTGAGAAAACCATTTTTGTAGTTTTGTCAGTTGTTGCCCAAGTGACTCCAGTTCCTGAAGTAGTTTTGAAAGTTACAGTGTAAGCACCAGATGTTCCGTTTGCTACAATGAAAGTTTTTTCAATTGAATTAGGAATAGTAACGTTAACGTTAGTTGATAAAGTTCCTGTTAATTTGATTACTGCGTTTTTACCGTTTGATACGGCACCGTTAGAAAAAGTAAGTGCTCTGCTAGCGTTCGTTAAGTTGAACGTATCATATCCACCGATTGCTTGTTCTACGATTAATAAGTTTGTGTTAGTTATTTGACCCCATGTTCCCGAGTTTTCACCGGTTGCTTGTACAGTCAATTTTAGACTTGCTGATGTCGAGTTTGCCATAATTTTTATATCCTCTTTTAATGTTTTTATTAAAATTTAACTATAGTGTCAAATATTAAATTTGATTAAATTTTGCTGTTTTAAGCTGCGGTATCAACCTCTTTCCATGTAGGGGTTGTGCCGGTATCTACTTCATTCCAGATCAAATTATACACGGTTCCTACGTTAGCTGTCAAGCCTATTCCTGTAGGTATTACAATACCATCTCCAGTAATGGCTTCTTCGCCTTCGTTCATGGTCATGCCAATACCAGTTAACATGACGTCTGGAGCAGGATCTACTTGACCTAAAGCAGAGGTCATTGCTTGACCATTTATAGCTATAGTATTATTAGGTGTTCCCCAATCTCCTTCGCCCCAAGCATATCTACCCCAACCAGCGTTAATTTCAGTTCCGATTGATACGCTGCCAAGCGTAGCAGTCATACTAATACCTGTTAATGAAGTGGTTACAAATGTTGTATTTTCACCCCAAGGCTGTTGACCCCAAGCTGCTCTACCCCAACCAGTATTTACTTGATTAGATATAGTTACACTAGCTAAAGTTGCAGACATTTGTATGCCTGTTGGAGAAGCTATGTTACTTGGTAATCCCCATACTTGATCACCCCAAGCTGCTCTACCCCAACCAGAATTAATTACTCCAGTTGCTGTGACAGTGCCAATAGCTGCTGTCATTTGAATTCCAGTTAAATCTGCAACAGGAACAAAAGCATTATCATTCCAAGGTCCATTGCTCCATGGTGCTCTGCCCCAACCAGTATTAACTACTGCGGTTGCAGTTACGCTACCAAGAGTAGCTGACATTGCAATACCTGTTAAAAATGCTGCTTCGTCAGTATCACCCCAAACTTGATTTCCCCATGCAGCTCTGCCCCAACCTGCATTTACTTCTGCTGTGGTAGTTTCATCACCAAGAGTGGCAGTCATGCCAATACCTGTTAAGCTTACATTTTGAATAAATGTATTATCGCCCCAAGTTTGTGTATTCCAATTATCTCTACCCCAACCAGTTTTAATTTGTGATGTAATTGTTACGCTGCCAATAGTAGCAGACATTGCAATTCCTGTTAATAAAGGAGCTTCATTTGGTTCGCCCCAAACTTGATCGCCCCAATCTTCTCTACCCCAACCAATGGCCACAATACCAGTTGCAGTTTCATCACCTTGTGCAATAGTCATTGCTTGACCGGTTACTGGAGCATTAGCATTATCTTGATCATTCCATTGACCATCGCCCCAATTTAATGCACCCCAAGAATCAACTTGAAGATCCATAACACCACCCATTCCTGAGCCGTGTACATAACAAATAAAATAAAAATCTGCAGATTGAGAAACTGCAATTTCTATAGAACGAGTTGTTGCTGCGTTAAAAGTTGTTGTGTCTGTGTATTGAGCGTAAGAAACTGTCGACCCATCTAATTTAAAAGTTACACCAGAAGTTATTGCTTGACCTGTTGATGTAGTTGTAGAAAAAATTAATGGGTGATTATCATTAGTGGCATCATTTTGATTAAACGCATATGTTAAGCCGCCGACTACATCGACGTCCATAGTACGAACACCGTCTAAATAAAATACGTTTCCTGTTCCGCCGCCATACCTACTGCCAGTTGCGACTGTGACTGTGTAAGTTTTATCCGCCATAGGAGGTTTCTCCTATTATCCGGATATTCTTAATATCGCTGCTGTTGACGTGGCTGCTGGAAACTGAATCGTAAACGTTCCTGATGTTGCTGTTTTATCACTTCCAAAATCTAAAACTGCTACAGCTTTGTTAGAGAAAGTTGTATTATATATTAATGCACCTCTCGCTGTTAAAGTTACGCCAGTAAAAGATCTATCTGCAAAGTCTACTCTAGCTACACCAGCTGTCATTGAAGTTCCAGAATTAACTAGTTTTCCACCGCCCTGTGTGTATTGTCCAGAGTTAGGAACTTGGTTTCCTGTACTATCTCCAGGATATGCAGTTGTTGTCGAGTTTAAAGTTGCAGAAGAAGAGTAAAGAGCAATTTTAAATACGTCACCACCTGATTGTGAAAAGTCGTGATCGCCATCAAAAAGTTCTTTTTTGAAACTGTTTGCTATTGCTTGTGTTATTGCCATGTTTTATCTCCTTATCCTTGTTTTGGTAAACGAGGTGCGCTTTCAATAAACTCATCTCGTCTTCTTCTTCCCATTTGTTCTACAGAGAACCCTTCAATCGCTTGTTTATACCTTTGTTCGTATAATTGCAAGAGATCTGTTGGTCCCTTTAAAAAACTAAAAGCCTCGATTAGGCATGCATACAAAAGTCCGTTGGGAAACTGCAAACTCAGATATGTAGTAGTATTTGTAGACGATAATCCAGAAGGTTTCAAGATATAATTTAGCTGAATTGTATAAGCAGCATCTGCTACGGGAGCAAAAACTAGCGTGTCAGCGTCCCAATATCCAAAATATTTTGGTGTTCCTTGGGTGTCTTCAGGGTTATATTCCGCCATAAAATTAGTGTCTCTATATTCAATAATACGTCTATCTGTAGTTGGAGTCGTATCTAAGTCCTCATCTACAATTTGAGCAGATCTAACGACCAACAAATTAGCTGGGGTGTCTATAAATCTTTGACCTGCTACCATCGTTGCTGTAACATACCTTCTATTATTATCAGAATCTACATCTCTCAAAATTCTAAATTCAGCATCATTTATAAAGCCGTCTACAATTGTATTGGTCAATACTGTTGATCCAACTTCTGTGTAATCTCTAATTTTCTGTACTAATTCTGCATATGTCATTGTTCAACCACTCCATTATCTATCGGGCCTGCCATCGTAAAAGATCCTCCACTTTTACCAGTGACTGTAGCTGCGTCTAAAACAGTAACTTTATAACTATTGTTTTCTGTAAACGTAGCCGGCATTCCGTTTGGATTTACTACAGTAGAAGATACCATAGTTATTGAAAAAGCACCATATAGTTTTGCGCCCAGATTGTGAGAACTAGCTGTAGTGTTTACAGGAGTATTGCCTCTAGTTTTTGCATTTGTCCCTCGTGTACACCCAGTGAAAGTGTTACCTGTGTTTCCAGTGTATTGAATAACTTCGTTTTCGTATAATTTCGTATCGGTGTTTACTTTTTCTATCATTATAAATCCAGAAGAAGAAAATTTAGAAGAGTCGTTTACTAAAATTGTTTCTGTTGTAGCGTTGATTGCGGCAGCTAAAGTTGTTTCTGGTTGCATAGTTGCTACAGCAATACCACCTACAGGTCGTTTAATATCATAAAATCTTACAATGTCCCCAGTTTGTCTTCCACTGTTTGGCTCTGAAATAGTTACTACTGCTGAAGTATTAATTGTAGAAAAAGGATTATCTGGTAAAAAATCTTGTGTTGGTAACTGAATCTTTGGAGGTCTTGCGTGTGGTAATCCTTGTGGATCAGCTCCGTGTGGTTTAGGTTGTAATTGTGGTTGTTTGGGTTCAAACTCAGAAGTATGAACTCTAGCACCATTCCATTCTTTAACCATTTCTTTGTATGGAAAAGCCATACCAGATCTGTCTGATATAAATTGTGCGTATTTACCTTTTGAAAAATTAGACATTTGGATAATAAGTTTTTGGGGTTATAAAAGATGAAGATGATGATCCGTCTTCCGTCAAAGCTCTATTTAATTCATCCTCATAATAAAGTTTCATCTCTTGACTTCTTTGTGGTTGATATTTTTGACTTAAATAAAAAGATAAACCAGACACCATACAAGGTACAAATCTATAAACTACATCTGTAGCATTCGTAAATTTACCCACATCTTGTATTCTTTTAACGTAGTAAAAATTTAAAAATTTACCCGCTTCTGTAGAACCAGGTGTTAAATATAAAGTTATTGTAACTTTATCAATAAACCTTTGCACAAAATATTGAGAGGGTGTTCCTGTTGCAGTTTTATTTGCAAGACCTTGATATGTAGATCTATTAATTTTTTCAAGCGGTGTATCTACATTAGAAGCGTTTCTATAAACAGCTTCTAAAATATCATCAACTCCATAAATAGCTGTAGTATCAGAAGTACCATCACTTGTTGATCTAAACATAGTGTAGGTTGCTTGATTGTTAACTAATGTAATTGAGTTATTTCCTACTTCCCAATAGTGAAGTCCTCTATTACCCCACTCCTGAAACATAATATTAAGAGACCTTCTAGCAGTCTTTATATGACCACCGTTAAGTGTAAATATCCCTAAACGATCGTAAGATTCTGCAATTATATCATCAATTGCAAAAGTTTTGTCGAACGTTGTAGTTCCAGACGTAGTATTAGCCATTTAATCTCCTTACGCTGACAGTCCTGCGCCAGAATACTTATCTGTTAATAAAGTATATCCAGTAACTTTCGTTTTAGTTTTACAAAAAATTCCTTTTGGAAACAATATTCCATCTTCTGGAAAGTTAAAGTTTACCACATCTCCACTAGGTATATCAGCAATAAATAATGTTGAACCTGTGTTTGAAGTTGTTGTTAGTTCTAAAACGCCAGCCCCTGTTCCATCAGAAGCAATTATAATACCTCTCAACCTAATTGGTTGGGAAACAATTGCGCCTGCTCCTGCAGCAGCAGTTGATCTTGTAGCTTGTATATCATTTTTAAACGACATTTTTATCTCCTTTTATTTTTGGTCTTGGTGGGTATTAAGATCAAAAAGTCTCAAAGTTTCCCACCAAGATAATTAATCTATTAAAACTGTTGTACGTTTATAATAAATCTCATGTTACCACTAGCTGATGCATTTACTGTATTAGTAATTTGCAAGAAAACACTTCTTGCTGCACCTGAAACATTTGCCGCCGGAGACGCTGCTGGTGATGCATCGCTTCCTGTTGTATTTAACAATGTTAAATTGTAGCCAGCTCCTGCAGGAACAGTTGTTCCACCATCAAGAATTTGATCAGTGATCGCAGCAACTAATTGTGCTCCGCCTGTTGCAGTTCCAACTTTGTAGCCAATGTCACCAGCACCTGTTAAAGTTGGTGCGGATGTGCAAACGATATCAATCGAAGTAATGATGGAATTATTCGGTTGAGAAAATTCAACCTCAGTAGTTCCAGCAGTTGCTTTGACGATTACGTCAGCTGTTCCTTGTCCTACAAGTTTAGTTCCAGTGTATTCACCAGATGCATTGATCGCGAACACGTTTGTGAACACGCCAGTGTTTGTGTTTTTATTTGCACCAATAAAACCGTTTTCCGATCGTACTGGTCCATTGAACGTAGTATTTGCCATAATTATATCCTCCTAGTTTTCCGAATACCGTCTCTAGGCCGTCGACTATACCGCGTCGGTATTCTAATTAATTGTATAGTAATAATTTTATATAGTAGATTATAGTAGAGTGCAAGAGATTGCGTTGTGAAAGTACGTTTTCAGCGATGTAGCTTTGACTAAGTAGCTACTGAAACTTCGGGTGCAGCGTCTTCAATCTTACCAGAAAGAGTAGCTATTTTAGCTTCTTCTTCCTTAATTTGATTGACAACTTCTCTAATTTTTTTGTCAATCCTGACCATGTCCAAAGTGTATCTTTGGTTATCACGCTGGTGCACCGCCCACTCTGTCTCCAGACCCCTCTTCGCTTTGTAAAGGTCTCTTACTTGCGTTTGCATTTATGATCTCCTCATAAGTTAGCCATAATTTAGATTTACTTATAAATCCATCTTTCTCCCATTTTATATCATTTTTTCCTAGCTTGTCAACTAGTGCATTTTCGAATGCTATACTATTATCCTCAGACTCTATATTGAAGTCTGCATAGTAGCCATATGCTCTGATTTGTACACGGAAGTTTTTCATGGTTTGCCTTTCTTTCTTATCATAAAAAAAGGGGGCTCGAAAGCCCCCTTTTTAATTAATTAGTGATTAAACACCCGGTGATCCGAAGATACCTCTAGGGTCTGAGAATCCAAAAGAATATCTCTCTCTAGCTTTGTATCTAACGTTACCAGTATCGAAGTCACCTTCCATAGCTGTCTTGATTGGAGCTCTAACAAACATTTTCATACCGTTAGGTACGTCAGTTTTGATAAAGAACGCATCATCATCTGATAGGAAGTTGTTAACCACATAACCTTGTGGCACCATTCCTTTAGATACGACTGCGTTAATATCATTGTCAGCTGTTCCAACTCTACCTGCAGACTTCATAAGTCTTTCAGCAGTAAATTGAAGCGCAGATGGAATAATCATTTTCATTCCTCTAGCTGCAATTTTAAGACCTCTCTCATCTGTGAACGCTGCAATATCAATTAAAGACTGCTCTAACGATGTTTCGTTAAGATCAGCTGATACTGCTAATTCATTTGAGAAAGTTCCAGCTATCGTTGGGTGGTCAGTAGCTAAAAGCTCCTTACCATCACCACCAGCAAATGCAGAGTCAAACGCATTGTTTAATACGTTCGCCGCTTTTACTTGCTTAGTGTTTGCCATCGATCTTGCTAAAGCTTTTGTATATCTAGACGCAAGTCTGTCATACAAGTTATCCTCGATCGCTTCTTCAGTGATCGCGAATGCTAAAGCAATTGTTTGGTTGGTATATCTAGCCGTGAATGTTTCTTGAGCACTATCGAACACTACACCAGAACCTTCTGGTTTAACTTCTGCGTTCGCGAAACCTGATAACATTACTTCCTCTTCGAAAGCTCTGTCAGATGTTTCAATGTCAAAAATTTCAGCATGCTGATTTTCATACCTTTTGTACTCCAGGCCGAATAAGGCATTCAAACCTGGCTCTAGTTCTTTAACTAGTTGTCCTCTACTTATTGCCATATTATCCTCCTTATACTCCTACAGCAGAATTTAGGAAGTGATTAGCTATCTGTACAACACAGTTAACATTTGTATTGTAAGTTGTAGCGTTCTTAAGATTATTATTCTCAAGATCTCTCGTCACACCTAAGATTCTTAGTTGTCTTGTTGTCGTTGTCGTAACTAAACCGTTAACTTCCACTTTAGAAACATAGTTTGGTGTCGCACCAGCTACATAGCTGATATTTGCCAACGTGTTTATATTCGCGATAGCTAGAGTAGTTACGTTTTGTACTTCAAATCTCTCGTACGGATCATCAGATACGAATCCTGCGATATCAGTCGCAGTGTTCGAACCTTCTAAGTGATTCGCAAAAGTAGGTTTCTGAGTACTAGCGTCAGTAAAAAAGATCCCGTTTAATGAACCTAGTAATTGATCACCTGTTCCTGCTACACCAATGTAACCTGTTGCCAATGCTTTGACAGGGTCATTTTGATAAATAGCAGTTGAACTTGCAGCAATACTAAATTCGCTTAAACCTTGGTTATCTCTATTCTGACCAATTTTGCCGATCGGTCTTAGACCGAATGCAGCATCTTTATTAGTCGCCATATTTTTACTCCTTAGTTTAACTTATTATTAGTATCGAGTTATCTTGATATCACAAAGAAATTATTTCTTCGTACCACCAAAAGTTACACGACTTTGTCTCTCAGCATTAATAGGCATGCTAGAGTGTTGCTCCTTCATAAGATCGTTGTTTATTGCTTCGTCTTTTGCCTGAGTCTGCTTTTTAAAGAAGTCCTCACGCGACTTTGCGATCTCTTCTGGTATCCTAGCCAACACTAGGCCTCCAACTCCGATCACTCCTGCGTATTTACCGTCCTTCATTTGTGGATAAGATGTCTCTGGATATTCGTCGGCTCTCACCAATTCAAATCCGGATCTCATTTTACCTGACATGTTTTTGGTATCGTCGAAACCTAAAACTTCAGTTCTTATCCATCTGTGTCGGTAACCGTCCGGCGCAGGTGGTGCATCTAAGCTAGATGGTGGAGTCCAAGTCTGAGGTCTTTTATCTTTTTCTCTTGACTGGCTCGCACGCGGGGTTTTCATTTTATCATTTTCCATATGCTATACCTCCTTCGTGATTTTTAATTGTTTTGCATAATCTTCTAATGGCACTCCTAATTTTTTAGCGATAGCAACCTGAGAAGGTGTGAGTCTCACGGTTTTG
>Ga0209535_1000943_pt1 | contig 20153 bp, 33 predicted proteins | sample LinPmetageLP28_FD_184041 | JGI IMG/M metagenome (GOLD analysis project Ga0209535, IMG submission 184041) | Marine viral communities from the Pacific Ocean - LP-28 (SPAdes) (version 2) | ecosystem: Environmental > Aquatic > Marine > Oceanic | place: Pacific Ocean | collected 2009-08-22
CGAATATCAGTAATACGAATACTATTATTCGGAATAAAGATATTGGGTATCTCCATCAGTCTTTCCAACCACCTTTCAATACCCATTCATCATGGTATTGATTTTTCCAGGAACTACTAATCCCATACGAGGGTTGGATAACCTGTTCAATATATCTTCTATTTTCTTTTGCAAGATTAAGACTCAGAGTTTCTAAACTCTTTACCCTACCATCAACTTGGGATGCCCACCATACAGCACCAGCACCTTGAACTAGTAGGAATGATACAATCGCAAAAGGAATCTTCAAGTCTTTCATTAGCAATCATTAAATACACTGCCAACTGTAGAACCAACTGTAGAACCTACTCTACCACCTAAAAGTGATACCCAACCAGCTGCTAACCATCCAACATATGGGATACCAATAACAGCAGGAACACCAACTCCAGCAGCAATACTACTTCCTGCCATTGCACCTTGTGATCGTGCTCCAGCGTCCGCCACTATACACTCTATGTCTTTTGCAGACTTTCCCTCGCCATCTAATGTGGCACCTCCTAGATTTCTAGTGCCATCCATAGTGTATTGATCTTTGCGCCACTCACGACGGTTTTCATTACCACCACCAAATAATCCTCTCTTTTCTTTATCTAATGATAGAGATTTTTGTGACTCAAGAATAGCAGGATCATTTGCTCTGTATTCTATACTATAACCTTCTTTACCTGCCTCTACCTTATATGATGAATAATTACCTGCAGGAAAGTTAATGACTGGAGATTCAGGTACTCTTGTTGCATTGATAACATGACCAAGAATACCTATGTGTGCAACAGCAACAACACCACCTACGCCCAATGCAGTCCATTTAAATACATTCATAGTCCTAATGGGATAGCAGGACCAGTTGATGAAGGAATTGGTGGAATAGCACCTCCAGTAGAACTAGGCAGTTCTGGCATTGCTGAATCCATCATTCCAGGAAGTGCTCCTGTAATTGCTTCACTTGCTGCAGCAGATATTTGATTCTTTGCATTCTCAATAATAGAATCTTTATTGAGATACACAAAAGCACCACCACCAATGATACTTGTTGTACCAGCAAAAGATAATATTGCTAAAACATTAATTATTTTTTGCATAATCAACTCTCTTACAAGACACTTCTATATAGCAATTAAACTATTTTCTAATAAAGTTCTTCTTCTTTATCAGTCTCAATTACACAATTTGAAGTAGGATATGCAACACATGTCAAAACAAATCCAGACTCAAGTTGATCATCATCCAAGAATGATTGATCAGACTGATCTACAGTTCCAGTAATAATTTTTCCAGCACATGAAGAGCAGGCACCAGCACGACATGAGTAATTCATATCAACTCCTGCTTCTTCAGCAGCATCAAGAATGTATTGATCATCTTCACAAGTGATGGATTTATCTCCATCAGCAGTCTTAAGTGTGATTTGATAGTTCATTAGTTAGTTTAAGTGTACAGTTCAATAATTACTACTCCTCATTACAAGGAGTACATCAATATGTATATTAAGATTCAGGGAAGGTATTTCTCAATAACTTCTAATTGATCATGATAATGTGCTATCATACCCAGTTCTTTTTCAATGGCTTCCAGAATATCTGGATGTTCTCCAATTCCTACTGGATTAGCAAGATAAACTTCAACATTCATCTTGTGTTTTGAAATTTGACCCTTAGCATGTGAGATAAGGGCATCAATCATTTTATCTCTTAAATCTTTTTTCATAAAAGAATTGCTCCAATAATTAATCCTTTACCAAATGCTAACCATGACATTTGGTATCCATTCAAATTATACATCCTTTTGAATCTTTTGAAAACCTTTCTCCTATGCCAGGAAAAAACTTCTTTTACTTTATTCATTGTTTGATTTCGCATGTTAGTTCGCAATTTTCACCTTCAAATTCAGAGTCTGGGATAAATGGTGTAGATCCACAGACAGCACTTCTACACCAGTGTACCGTGTGCCCTTCTGATTTCTCTGAGTGCTTCAAGGTCCATGTTTTTAGTTCCTCCGTCATAAGCATGAGCATAACCCTCTTCAATCATTTGTTCGTTAAGGGACACATTGTCGTCCCCAATGTAAAGCCAACCCAGAAGACGCCCGTATTTCCCAGTGCCACCAACAAGTTCAGTCCTAACAGACAACTCATCATCACCAGCCAACGTGCCTTCGAGTTTTTCTTTGAGCCAGTTGGTTGCTTCAATTCCAAGTGCTTTCTCCTCTAGGTTTCTCGTCCTTTTCTCTGGTGTATCAACTCCTGCAACTCTAACTCTTTCTTTCTTGTATAGATCAAACCCCAAATCAATGGTGACGTCAATAGTATCACCATCAAGAACACGATTGATCTCCGTCACTCTGAAGTTGTAACAACTCTTTCTGCTTGGGGGTGTCATTGCTCCCATCTTTCATCTCCTGATTTGCCATGTTTATTATATAGTAAATGTAATATAATACTAATGAAAGTAATATGATAAGAAGAATAATGACACTCCAAGTTATATCATCTGGGTTATCATGAAGTTTTAGTATAGATCCAAACATCTCTAAAATAAAAATCTACTTTTGTTAATGATCCAAGTGGTGGTTCATTGTTTGTATTTGCCCAATTTTTGCAAATTTTAGTCATTTCATTTGTAATACCTTTTGGTCCATACATTCTTGAGAATGAGGACATTGCAAAATTAAATCTATTCTTATACTTCTTTTCCATGATCTAAATATATCTCTGTATTATGAATTTTTGCAATTCCCATAACTGGAATTACTATTAAAGAATAGCACAAAATAAAGAGAAACGCATCGTTCTCCATAAGAGTTCTAACTACTGCTAACATTTTGTTTACCGTACAAAAAGATAGAGACAACTGCAGAAAAAATGGTGCAGTCATCTCTATCTATTAAAATATAAATGAGTTGTTATACTTATGTCAGGGGTTCCTAATGAAAAAAATATTTTAATCCTAGAGATGTTCTGCCACCTTCAAATTCTTTTATGCTGCTTAAGTATTCAGCAAATAATTTTAAATCATTACCATACTCAATACCAATAGATCCTAAAGGACCTTCAAAGTTATCTTTACTATCAAACTTTGAGTTGTTCACAGATATACCACTGTATACTGTAAGATCTGGTGATAGTGGTGCTAAAAATTTTACACCAGCATGATTGATACCAGGATGATCATCACACTGCATTGGAGATGAAAGATGTTCAGCAAACAATCTTAAATGTTTGTGCATATCATATTCAATACCAAAGGATCCAAGAGGGTCATTTAAATCAATTTGCTCAGTATCATAGGGTTCTATAGTAACTCCAATATATGTTTTGACATTATCTGGTGTTTGCGTTCCTAGCAGCACAGTTACTGCAGAACCAACCACGGACATTGGACCAATACAAAAACTCATTTTACATTACCAGGTGATAAGGATTGAAAAATTTTGGAGCAAACATCAATGGCATAAGGTGATCCATATACACCAGAGAAGATATAAGATATGCCCAACTTAGAGCAATACAGTTCCAGTTCCTGACATTTTTTTATGTCACTGGTGCTATGATCAATAATGATATCACCCTCCTCCAGTAAAGGTAGCAATTCATTAAGTATGTCTTCTGCCTTTTGCTCTGGGAGTGTGATCTGAAAGATACCAGGAATTCTCCCAGCACTAGTATATTTCTTATTATCAGTTTTAATTGCTCGGACAAGATACTCTAATGAAGTTACACATCCACTAAGGTGTCCTGCTTCATATTGTCCACAGGCATTCTCGTAATTAGTGCTACTATATCCCCAAACTTCAATACCTCCTTCAATCATACGGCGAGACATTCCTTCACCAGTACGACCTAGACCAATCAATCCAACTTTCATTTTAGTCTTCCTTCTAATGCAGCAAGTGTATCAAGAGGAATCCATGCTGGATTCTCATCTTTAAATTGTACTTGAACTTCAACGATTGTTTTCTCAAGATATCTTGAGTAAGTTTTTCTTGTATTCTTTACACAAGAAATAATATTTTGTGTCATGAATTTTTAATTATGTCAATAATCTCTTGAATGATGCTCACATTCAACCCCATGAAAGGGGGAATGATACCAAGTAATCTCAAAAGCCCATCAAGAAAAAGTGCAAGTACAATAGTTCCCAATATCATACTGATAATAGAAGCATTATAGTTGTGCTGTTTAATGGCGAGATCAATCATCTCTTGAACTTCTTTTTTAGAAATATGATGAGATGGTTTTATTTCATCAAATCTATGAGTCATTATCAAAAGAAATATTTGTACCTAATACTATTATTATCATAGCATATGTATGGTGTAAATGCCTATCATTTATATTCTGTTAGAATGTTCTAACATCACATTTTATATGATTCATCAGTAGAAATTTTGATTGGTGCTTGTTCAATACGAATAGTTTGTGCTGGCGCAGTTTCTTTTGCTGCTGCAATCAATCTTTCCATATCTGCTTTACTGATACCACCACCATTGGAAGATCCATTACCATTACCATTGCCACCTTTCTTTGCTGCCTGAACACCAAAAGTCGCAAGCACCCCAGTAAAGACACTCGCGATAAAAGTTGGATCTAGTTTTTGTTCGGGAATACCAAGTACTGGTGGTAACTGGATGTACGCTAATGTGAGTATTCCACCACTCCAAACAAGGATACCAAGCCTAACAAAAGTAGAAAGAATATCAAGCTGCTCTTCTTTGTCGCTTGCAGCCTCCTTTATCTTTCCAATAACACCTTTCTTTTTTGGATCTTCCTTCTTAACCTCTTCAGGCATTTATTGTGAAGCAACTAATTTATTTAGAAAAAAAAGGGGTACTAAACCCCCTGATATACTGGTGTCATGAGTCCCCCATCAGGTGGACCATCATCATCTTCATTAGTTTCTATGAAGAGGAGCATAAAGAATAAGGGTGTTAAGAAAAAAATAATTGCCTGTGCCCATTCTATACTCATGATTTTCTAGCTGCTGCGCCAATTGGAATAAGAAACAGCAGTGCTGCTACTACAAATCCCATCACCACAAACCTGGAATCAGTTGACCTGTAGTCACATAAGATCCCATGGCAGCCATGATACCAATCATTGCTGCCCAACCATTAATACGTTCTGCTTTTTCGTTAAACATTTTTATTCTCCTAGTGTAAGGTAAAATTGAGTTTGATCAGTTGGTGAATTCTCATAAGATGAAATATCCCCATACTGTTTGTGGTCGCCATATCCAACCATTCTTCCTTTAGTATTCTGCAAAGCAGGCATAAAGGCAATAAAGAAAAATACTCCTGGAGCACCAATTAAAAGAGCTCCTCCAATTACATAATAAGTCAGAATTTCAAGTAGAGAGGGTTCCATCAGTAGGTTTCAGCAAGTTGTTCCACAGTATAACCAAGAAGGCAGAAAAAAGCAATTGCCGTACTTGTAAAAATAATCTCAATCATCAGAGAAGACCAAAGAAAAGATTGCCAGTGAGTGAGTAAGAAAAGATTGCAAAGAAGAAACCAATCATAGCAGTGCGACCATTGAGTTTTTCTGCTTTTTCTGCATAACTCTCATAACCATAACGCTCTGCGTCAGTCTGAGAAACATACATTTGGGGTTCTTTAGCAAATAAATTTTGCTGTCCACGCTCATTGGTTGTTACAGTCATTTACCTTTTGTAATGAATCTTTACATATTATATAGGAAAGATAAAGTTTTGTCAACACCTACCAGTCACGATTGTATGTGCATTTCTTTGGATGCTTGCTACACCATTGCAGCACGTAGGAGTCAGCATCTACTTCCATAGAGTAGTGAGCATGGTTATGAAGCATCCCTATAAGAACAAGTAATGAGATAGTAATAATATTATAGTGAAAGGCAGGATGGGTAATGAGTTTTATAAAATAATTTTTCACAAAAAATGGGGATGCCGTCGCACCCCCAGTATAACATCTAGATATTTACTTGTCTATATGAACAATCAGAAGTTGAACTTAGCGCCCAACTTACCACCAACACCAAAGTTATCATCGTCATCAGCAGTCAGGAAGGACATCTCACCATATACTCCAAGAGCATCGGTGACAGGGACTCCAACTCCTGCTTTACCAGAGAACTGGGTGTCAGTTTCTTCACCGTCAACAGCTACGATTGCAGGTCCAGCTTGAACATAGTATGAAGCAGCACCAGCAGTTCCTTCAAACCCCACGTGAAGGTCTGTGGTTGCAGCAGTGTAATCATCACCAACCCAACCAGCATTTGTCTCTACATTGACGTAGGGACCGGCTAGGGCAGCAGCTGGAGCAAGAGCAATTGCAGCGGCAGCTGCAGCGATAGTCGTTTTAAACATTTGTTTTACCTTTAGTTACTTGCGGAATGGATACCCGCAGATGAATAGGGACTCGACTGTCCCGTGTTAAGTATTACCTTTTGTTACTTTAATTTTTGAAAGACAAAAGGTTAAGTATTTATGATAGCAGAGGATTCATAATGTGTCAAGGGGTGTGGTTATCACTCTTTATTTGAGGATTCTGTGACTCTACCAAGATAGGGATCATAATCCATCAGCTGATCAATGGACTGCTGAGCTCCCATCTGGGACCAGAAGTTCATTTGAGCATCATAGTTCCCTTTGTGGAATGCGTCAATATGTTCAGGGTGGATACTTGATCCCAGTTCGATGCGATAAAGAAGAAGAGGAACTGCATATGTGTTTCCTGAGTTATAGATGAGATCATCTGCTACTGGCCTAGGTCTAACACCATTATCTAGTTTGAACCTATCACCTCTACAATGTAGATCAATAAGTTTTTTAGCATGATGTCTTGTGATTAGATAGCAGGCTGTAGAGAATTCATTTACAAATCTCTTATGAATCCTTGTAAAGATATCTCCAGTGCAAATAATTGCAATTTGAACTACATCCCAATCATAGGGTAGTTTTGCTACCATGTCTTTCCATGTAAAGTTCCAGTAACTAACTAGGTCAAGATTGCAATCGTCTTCCATCATGACTGCATATGGTGCATCAGTCTCCTCATAAAACTTTTTGATTGCTTTGAGATGAGAGGTAGAACAACCCACCTCACCAGAAGACATCATGTCTGGATACCTACCTTTCAATACATGACCAAGATCATCTTCTCTACCATCAAAGGCAGAAATGCGTTCATAATTATCAATTTCCCAATACTTAAATTGATTCTCCATGTACTCCAATCTTTCAGGTTGTCCATCTAGATTGATAAGATAAATTGGAGCAATACCTTTTAATTTATATGCTGCTTTATTTTTATCCATCACAAAATCTCCCAATGTTTGCAGTATAAATCTTTAGTATCTAGGTGTGCATTGTTAGATCCAAACCATTGCTTAGGTGCAATAACTTTTCCTTTATTTGCCAACCATGCACCCCACCAAGAGAATGATGAATTAGCAATAATAAAATCACTACACTGAGACATAAGATAAAGATCATGAAATTGACTATTGCCCTCAGATATTATAAATTTATCTGAAGAAAATATCTTTTGCTCCTTACACCAATCAGGATCATCACTAAAGATAATGATCTGTCTATTGTATTCAAATTTTTTAAGTGCTCTTTCATAATAATCAAGAGTTTGATTGTGATGATTGGCAGAGTTGATTAAAAAATCCCCTCTACGTATGTGTAGACATATTGGATCATCAAAAACATCTTCAATAATATCAGAACACTCATCAATGATATGTTTTTTAAAAGTAAAATGTTCTCTTACTTCTTTCTCACAGTTTTTAAAATACTTTTCACTTTGATAAAATCCATAAAGTGAAAAGTCTAATCTTTTATCAACATAGAAAATGTAATTATCAAATGCAAATCCTTTTTCTTGATGATAAAGTTCTGTATTTAAAATACCTATATTTTCAGGTTTAACATTAAAACATTCAAATAGCAAAATGCGTAACTTGTTACCAATTCCATCATTAAATATTTCATCATGATTGGGAACCATGAATGTTACACCAAGTTGTCTTGCTGTAGTAAGTGTGGCAGCATATTGGAACATTTGATTGCCCAATTGACCCATCTTACCAAGATGATTAAAGGCTACTGTCATTTTAAATTTTTCCTAATCCATTCAATAACATTGACACTCCACTTCCATCCAAGAATCTCTTGAACCTTGTCAATATTTGCTCTGGAGTGCATAACTTCACCCTGTCTAGCAGGAATTTTAATTTGATAATCAGAAACTAAATCAGCAATAGTTTGAATTTCAGTTCCTTCTCCAGTTCCAATGTTAAAGACTTCTCCATATGTTTCAAGTTCTCTTTGAGAAGCAAGAATATTGGCATATACCACATCAGATACATGAACAAAGTCTCTTGTTTGATATCCAGGTTCTACAATTGAAAGTGGTTCTTTATTTTCACTCTGTTTCTTAAAAATAGACATGACAGGAGCATACTGTCCTGACTGATGCTGTCCCTCACCATACACATTAAAATATCTGAACATCACAGTCTTAAGACCATAGAGTTCATAGTACATCTTAAACAGCATCTCTCCAGAATACTTTGAAATTGAGTAAGTATTCAAACAATCAACACTGTTTGTTTCATAATTGGGATTAAACATTGTGTTACCATACACAGCACATGTGGATGAAAACACAGCTCTATCTACATTATGAATTCTACAGCACTCTAATACATTCATTGTTGACAACATGTTATTTGCCATACTTTCATTTGGTTTTTCAACACAATATGTAATAGCAACCTCTGCTGCCATATGAAATACATTATTCACACTATCAAAAAGGTGAATAAATTTTGTGTAATTTTCAATTAAGTCAACAAGATAATACGTTGCCTTAGGATTTGGATTGTGATGATGAACTCTGTCCAACACAATAACCTCATGACCCAAATCAACCAACCTATTAACAAGATGAGATCCAATAAATCCACATCCTCCAGTAACTAATGATTTAATCATTTTAAATAATTCGTGATGACAGCCAAAATGGCATTTTATAATTCAGACATTCTTCTGTTGGGTATGATGTTAATGATTGGTTAGTACCATTTGAACTTGTCTGATAGAACAATGGATTATCAAAAGTATAAACATTATAATATTTTTGAACATCTGTAAACCCAATATCAACGTGTTCATTGATAGTAACTTGGTGTAATGCTACTTTTTTACAAACAGAAACAAATTCTGATGTAAGGTATAAAATAGCATGAGTTCCCAACATATTATAAACTCTAAGAAGTTCTCCGTCAACATCCTCTTGATATTGAACAAAAGGACCTGAGTGTCCATTCATTCTTCCCCAAGAAGAAATACCAAGATAAAATGCATCAGCATCATCAGGTATTTCTATTTCTGGTTTAAAGTTAATAGGAGTAGCATCATCTTCAAGAATAATAAAAGGAGGATCTATCTCATGCAAAGCATTAAATTGTGCAAGAGCACAACCAGATTTAGGTCCCCCCTCATGAACCACTCCAGGACATCTTATGATTGTTTTAAATTCAAGATCACTAAGGACTTTTTCAATCCTTTCTCTCCTCTCAGTGTCTCTATCTAGATTGATATAAACAACAGGAATTTCTCTAAGATCTAAGTTCATTATGATTTTTTTTCAGTGCAATAATTTTTCCAGGTTGATGAGGATAGTCAGTTCCTATAAACTCTTCAGCATAGCAGTAGATTGGATTCAAATCAAGAGAAGGGGGATTATCAATGAGATACCTATTCATATGACTTTCATCATGCCAGAGAGCAATAACATCATTCTTAAGATCTCTGTTCACTCTCTCTGCTATTATTTCTGCCATCTCCATAAAGACTTCAGTCTTGCCTCCATTGAAACCACCAGCATAATAAGTAACTGTTTTTTCATCAGGAGGAACACAAGCAAGTGATTTTGGATTCCTATCAAAGGATTGTGATGAAGGGTCCATCAATGATTGATACCCATGACGAGTAGCAACAAGATCACCACAAACTTCTTCTGCCTCCACTAATCCATCTATACGCATATCTGCATCAAAGTAGAAACAATAGTCATGCTCAAGGATGAAATCTTTTTCTTTGGCAAAGTAATTATAACGCTTCAAAGTGGGCATTGGCCAAGGTTCATGATCAATATAATGAACTCTTACATTGTCGCCACACTCTTCAATTTCGTGATCTGTAAAGAGAAGGCAGTTAATCTCTGCTCCAGGACAGAACTTTTCAGAAATATCCTCATATAATTTTTCAACAAATTGAAGATATTTGTTAGTTGCAATAGTTAAGATACAAATTTTCATTTTTCAAAAATATCTAATAATTTTTTGACAGATGCAGCATATGAAAATTCAGACTCATATACTTTTCTTGAGGTATATCTATCTAGGTTAGAGTAAAATCTATCAAAAGCATACTCCAATTCAACGGAATCCTTAAATTTCTCACCACAATCATCAGACCAATATGGAACTGATGTAGCAGGAACTCTATAATCTTCTCCCATATAGTCCCACTCACTCACATCCCAAACTAAAAGAGGTGTGTTCATTGACATCATTTCTTGAATAGCAATTCCTTGACTTTCAGTACTATCAATGACAAAGCAGAATTTAACAGATCCTACAAGATTTCTAAATTCTTCTTCTGAATAATTACCATATTGGGTGACAGCGTATTTAATACCTTTTGAGTCAAGAAATTTTTTAACATAATCTAGTTGCTCAATTGGTCTAGACTTAAAATAAATTAAACAATCAAGATCTCCTACACCATTATCATATCTCTTAAGATCTTCAATCCCAACAGGCCAAATGCAAGTTTTCTCTGCTGGTATATTGAGTTTATTAACAAACTTATTCTGAACCCATTCAGATGGAGCAACTACTTTTTTATAATATTGAGGATTATCAATCAAAAATCTTCCATAGGGATTATTTTCAAAGAACCAAACTTGAGGTCCTATGATACAAGTATCATGTTCTAATTTTTCATGCTTTCTAAATGCTTCATCATGTTGATACTGCATCAGAAAATTATACTTATGTACATCTTTATTAATTGCAAAGTCAATATTTTCTTGCTCTAAAGATGCAATAGTATTCTGAACAACTTTCTCTGGTCCACTTAATCTACCACCAGTGTGACTCCAATAAGACTCCTCATACCACAAATTAATCATATCTTTACCCACTCCCCTAACATTACTTCTGATCCAGATTGCTCCTTATTCCACCTTTCTGGTCCAATGGTGTATTTACTGTCTCCAAGAAATGCTCCCCACCAAGAATATGATGAATTGGCAATGATATGATTTTTACATTGAGTCATAAGGTAAAGATGTCCACTATCTTTAACATCATTACATTCAGATCCAACAAATGTAATTTTATTATCTGTGATGATATTCTCTTTACACCACTCATGGTCCTCAGAGAAAACAAAATAATGTGGATTTGAATACTTTTCCTCCATCAATTCAATTGCTTTATCATAAAATTCTTTTTCCAAAACACCATGATGTGCTGCAGCAGTAGGATTTGTAATATAATCACCCCTCCTAACATGTATTGCAATTGATTCTTTCTCTGCAAGAATTTTATCTCTTACCTTTTTTGTTTCCTCAGAAAAATTAACAACAAATTGAAATTGATCCTTTACTTCATCAATAACATTCTCAAACTCCTTAAGATTTTGAAACCATCCTTGAAGCATAGTGGCACCCTCTGGTGCATCCTCAGTAGTGTATTTGATATTAAGAAGATCTAGATCATAATTACGTCCAGTCAATCCATTTACAATAACTTTTCTATCTTGATTTTTATAAAAAGAAGTATCTACACACAGTTTAGTAAACTGTGGATATTCTTTAAGTGCTGATAGACCTGCTGCATATTGGAACATTTGGTTTCCCAAACCACCCTGCAGATAAACATATAGATTCATGATTGTAAGAATGAAATAATACTTTCTTTTGTAATTCCAACTGAATTGATAGCTTTATCATCAATTAAGACATCATAATGAATCTTTCCCATAACCAACTTGTGATATTTAACATCCCAATTTTTAAGACAGTTTATAGTCTTATCATATAATAGTTCATAAACCTTGTCAATATTTCCCTTGCACTGTGACATGCCTCTTGCTGTATAGATCACAATTGTATTGCCATCAGCATATAGTTTATTAACAAGTTCCACTACATTTTTATCAGGAACACAAAAATCATATTTGTTAATTCCAAAGTGCTCAATATCCTTAGGACGATAACAGATTACATCATCTAAATCAAAAGCAATAGTTTTTAGTTTGCTCATTTAATAATTTTAGTTTTGAATTAATTCTACTTTTTATACTTGATTCTGAATGTGGAAAATTACATGCAATTTTATTTTTGAATTCTTGATTGGAAAGAATGTAATGGCAACAAGTCATAATTATTTGACTTTTAGATACTCTTTTTACATCCTTAATCCACTTTCTCCATTTATTTGAAGTATAACATAGTTGATAAAGTTCTTCAAATAATTTTTTATCCTTCTTACATTCATTCAAATAAAACTCAGACTCAATCTGTCCAAATTCTGGTGCTATGTTGATGGCATCTAAACCACATTCAAATCTTAATTCAACGTCAAAAGAATCTGTAAGGTAATCTCCATTATGTTCTTTACTCATAACACCATATTTTTTCACCACCTTGATGAAATTTTTCAATCTTCTTTTACTAAAGTTTCCTGTATTAGTTCTTGTAGATAAATCAAGTCCTGTACCTGATTGAACCACTGCATATTTAATTTGATTAAAAGCATCACCTAAACCCATCTTTAAATATTCAAGAAACCATTTAAGTTCATCAGGTTGATACTTATAGATAGCCTCTTCTGTGCCAACTTCATACATTGTATCTTTATTTGATTCATAAAGACATTGAATAATTGTTGTTGTGCATTTAGCAGCGTCCAACATATTGTTAGATACTCTAAAAGGATCTATATGTATCAGATTAAAATTTTGATTATCCTTAGTAAAAGATGTTAGTCCATCATCTTGCTCAAGTCCTTGATTCTCTCCTCCATGATCTCTACACAGCAATACTGAGTCACTCTTCTCTCTTACATACTCAGTAAATGATTCAGTATTCCATTTATTTACATATCCACCACACCAATCAACTTGCCTTCTTGATGGAATAAGACCAATAGGATGCTGTTTGCTGTGATCAATCACACAATCAACAACATTTTTACTCATTGGACCAATATAATATTTGGGAAAATTCATCAGAGACTCAAGAATAAATTATGCTTACCAAAATAATATAAAAACATATCAAGAGGATGTTCATGAAGAGGAGACATATTAATCCAAATGAGAGAGGTCAACACCTGAATGTAATCATATGAAATACCTCTAAATTCGCAGAAAGTTTTGAGGTATTCTTTACAATCAAGATGAGACTTCTTTACATACACATCACATGTAATTTCATCTTTGGAATTTATTGTAAAAAGATTATTTGATAGGACATGATGATTTAGAATCAAGTTATGATTTAATTTAGCAATGTCATAATTCATATCACCAGCATCAATACTTCCATTGAAATCTTGTCTCCAGTCAATCAATGTAAATCCCTGGTCATTAATTAAAATATTATCAAGAATGAAATCACCATGAAAACCTGTGGGTTTTTTTCCAATCAAATCATCAAAATTAATCTGCTCAATCATCTCCCTCAATGGGGGAACCTGAATTCCATTTATAATGTCTGATTCATCTTCAAGATTATACTTATCTAAAAACTTTGAAATTCTTTTTAAAGTTTTATCTTTATAAAATGATAAAGCATTCTCTTTGAATGACTTATCTTTTTTAGAGGTCCATAGATTTTTATCTGCCCATTCCAATAACTGAATAAATTGTGTACTATTAATAGTATCAGCAAGTAAATCTGCTTTTACAAATTTATATTTGTAAAAATTTTCTGAACTTGAAACTATATCAGGAACTAATCCTGATAGATTTTTAGTTCTTGAGATTCTATCAGAACAAATCTTTTTATTGTAGAAAAATTTAATAACATGATCACCAATGACAAAAATGTTCTCATCCTCTTTATCAAGAACATTGATGGTTCCTTTAATTTTTGATTTTGTTTTCTTTAATGAATCAATATTACCAATATCAAACCAATCATCAATCTCAATGACTGAGAAGTCAGACATTTTTCTAATAACATGACAATCACTTAGTTCACTTGTCTTGACAGAAGATAAAATTTGATTACAAACACTCCAAAATTTTTCATAATCTTTGAAACCAGAAACCCCCACATAAACAAAATCAAAATTTTGTTCGCCTTTTTCATTGATAGAGGCAATTTTACCATTCACACAATTGATAGTTCTATATGCCTGACTATTCTCTCCACTACCACCTATGGACCAGTTTGAATTAAATTCAAATGATTCAATGTAATTTTTTGGTAGAATAGTATCACATGCATGAAAAATAAAGGGGCAACGCAAGTGTTTCTCGCACAAAGAAATTGAGTAAAGGAGACTGCTTCCCTCACCCACATAGTTATTAACTTCTATAAATTGTATTTTTCTTTCTGGATGAGCAAGAGTAATATACTGTTGTACTTGTGAACCATGATGTCCAAGAGTAACTACAAATTCTACATCATCAGGATAAGAGTCTATGATGTGTGAAATTGCAGGTTTATCACCAATACGAACTAAACTTTTATTTGTAAATTTTGTAAGATTGCCTAATCTAGATCCAATACCACTAGTGGTAAGTAATACCTTATACTCTACCATACTTATCTTCTAACCTCACAATGTCATCCTCTCCAAAGTAGTCTCCAAGTTGAATCTCAACAAATATTAAATCACTATTTCCAACGTTAGTGAATTGATGTTTCTGTTCTTTCAAAATATAAATCACATCACCTGCTTCATGAGTGGTAATCTGATCATCAATCTTGCATTTTCCAATGCCTTGAACAACCACCCAAATCTCACTTCTCTTAAAGTGATATTGATAACTAGGAGATTGTCCAGGTTTAATTACAATTTTTTTTACCTTTGTGTAAGGTTCATCCATCAGGTTTGTATAAGAACCCCATGGTTTTTCTACTAGTTCATTCATCAGAAATCATACCCCATGGTGCAGTGGGTGGGTTATCTTTTGTCCATACAAATTTTTCCCACTTATATTTGTAAGTTGAAAATATATCTTGTCCTATCTCCATAGTACACAAATACTCTGTAAGATAATTAATTGGCACATTCAATCTGTTCAATTCATGATTAATTTCATGTGTAATCTTTCCTTGACCAATCATGCTATCTATACAACTTTCGTAATACTGTAAATGTTCTCTTGGAAACACCCAAAAATTATCATCACAGTTTTTTGTATGCCCATTATGTTCCATCACAATATTAAATTTTGATTCATCAACATTAAATGTATCAAAATTTCTTAAAAATTTAATATCTGGTCTAGTGATTATGAATAAATCATAATCATCTTGCTCTTTGATCTTTGATATCAAGTTTTTATGATGTAAAAGTTGTGGGTTCCAAGTTGCAGATGTAGTGCAATTTGATGATGGTATGTGACTATAAGAGATAGGTTTGAGATAATTTGTGTAAAATTTTTCCAGTTCTTCATTTTCATATGAACTAAAAATAAAATCTATATGACAATCGCCAAGATGATTATAGATCATTTCTTTATGATTGTCCATAATACTTTTCATATCATCAAGAAAACTCTCTGTAATACCCTCAGACAGAAGTCTTGGTAAAAGAAAGATTCCTTTATAACCAATTAATATTCTCCTCATTAACTAACCTCCAATAGAATATTTTATTTACTAATTTCTTTCAAGTAAAATGTGTTTTCCTTTTCCATTATATGCTAGATAATCAACTCCTGCATATAATTCTGTTTCATCAATTTGATAGTTAGTCCAATCTCCAGCATATGGTCGTTCAACATCAATGATACCTGCGAGGGCATCGATTGATGCTCCCACATCAAGAAATACAGCATCAGTATACTTCTTAAGTCTATGTATTAGACCAGACTTAACATGGCCCATACCCATTAAGAAAATCTTAGATGTGGTATTTTTAAGTTGCTCTCCAACCATTTTTTCAGTTGCATCAATATCATCACATGCAAATTTTTGGGGAAGAGATACATAATCTTCAAACTTTTCAAGTCCAAGATATTCTTGATACTGAGGTGCTTCAATAACATTATGAATGATATTCATTTTCATATCTGCACCAATCAAACCAATCTTTCCAGCAAAGGTTTGGAGCAACCACTTATTAATAACTAATCCATATCCAAACTCTGCTGGATAGTCAATATTTACTCCAGAGAGAACCTCATTAAATTTTTGGCGATTATCAGGGTAAATTTCACAAGTATAATAGTCACATTCTCTTGCACCATCTTTGAATGCCTGATGATCAATCTGACTATATGGTTTACTTAATGCTCTACGACCAGGTGTTGCACTACCAACTGACTCACCTTTAAGGAAGAAATAATCACCATCACCAAACTTGTAGAAAGTTTTTGATTCATTCTTATCAACAAGATCAACCAGAAGTTCTTTGAACTCACTCAACTTCTCTTGAAAGTTTGGGTATGTTTCAGGATTGCCAAAACAGGGGTTAGTATCATTGTTTTGAGTCCCATTAATTTTATAAAGATCCAAATACATATTAATCCTCTACTACTATGGTGCCATGATAGATGGCAGTTTTACCATCATATGATGTGATTGATTTCTCATGATAATATTGTTTAATCCAATAAATCACATAATCAATGTCCTCCTGTGTCATACCTGGATGACAAGGAAGACTAATCAACTTTTTCCATTCTTTATCAGCAACATTATATTCACAATTTTGATTTACAATTTTGTGTTTGTGAAGTGGTTTGTAATGAACACTAGTATGAATTTTTTTATCAGCAAGATAATTAATCAACTCATTGCGTTCAATAGAAGGAACTCTTGCTCCATAATGTTGAACTGTTTCAGACCATGCAGGATTCCTAATCAGACCAGACAACCCCTCATTGTAACACTTTTGAATGTGTCTTCTCCACTCAAGATGTTTTGGTAATTTTTTCATTTGCTCAAGTGCAATTGCTGCTTGAAGATCTATCATATAACATTTATATCCTAAAGTATCAACATCATAATCCCATGAGTATCCAGGAGTTCCACCCAAACTGTTTGTGCGTGAATAAGTGCTTGTAATTCCCATCCAGGTCATGAGGACAAGCTTCTCATAGAGTTCTTTGTCATTAGTAGTGATCATGCCTCCATCACCACAAGGCATTGTTTTGACTGCTTGGAAGGACCATACAGCAGCATCACCCTTTGATCCAGCTCCAGGTGTGTAGCAACTATGGGCACAATCTTCCAAAATAAACCCATTATAAAATTTACGAATTTCATCAATGGGTGCAGGTACACCTGCAAAATTGACTGCAATAATTAACTTTGTATCTAATTTTAATTTTTTACGAACATCTTCTGGATCAATGCATAATGTATTATCTAAAACATCTGCAATTGTGGATGTACAATCATTCCACAAAGGGACCACTGCGGTAGTCATAAAAGACATAGTTGGACTAATGATGTCACACCCCTTAAGACCAAGTGCTTTGATTACAAGATCTTGACCTGCAGTATTACTGGTCACTGCTACAGCATACTTAGATCCAACCATTTCTGCGAATTGTTTTTCAAATTCAGCAACCTTTGGTCCTTTCCCCCACCATCCATTACTAATAGATTCTGACAAGTTTTTAATCTCTTCATCACCACCAACAGGTTGAAGAACTGGTAAAATCTTTTCTCTGATTTTCATTTTCTTGTCATTGTTGTATAGTAAAGATAACCATTTGGTGGCCAAAAGTCAAGAACCTTTTCAACATTAATGTCAAAATCCTTCTCTGCTCTATTAAGAAAAATTTGTCTGCTCACCTGTCCTCTATTCAAGATCATATAGACTTTTTTAGCATTAGAAATAATATTTTCATAGTAACTAGATTGCAATTCTTCATTCAATTCAGAATAAGCATAGTTACTGACAACTAAATCAATGTCCTCCAACTTCTCAATGGTTGAATGATGAATTATTTTTCCATTGATATCAAACTTAGACAGATATTTTTCTTGCAATTTTGCTGCTGGTTCAATATCATAAATGTGATACTCTTCAAAATCGCAAAGACAACTAATTGTTTTACATAATCCACCATATCCACCACCAATTTCAACAATTCTATTGAGTTCTCCCTCACTATAGAAATGTGAAATATCCAATGCATTTTGAATATACCTTAGTGTGGATGGTGAGATATTACCAAATGGCAAATCATACCCTACTTTTGAAGATCCTCCATACAAATCATTTTCTTTGAATGACTCTATAAGATCTTGATCCAAATCATATTGTTGAATTCCCTCAATATATTTAAGTCCTTGCTCTGGAGATACATGCTCAAGAATAGATATGTATCTTGGATCTTTTTTAAATTTATCAAAGACTTTATTATCAGACACTGCCTCATTGCAAATGTCAGCATAAGGAAAACTAGTTTCACCCTTATCTAAATTAGTCCATCCTTCAATCATAGTTACCTCTAACAAAAATGAAAATTATTAGCATCAAATGGAATGCCATTTGCACTCCAATCATTACGAATTCTACCAAGATAATTTAGCTCTTCATAATCAATGTTATTTTGAGCAACAAAATCATAGAGATTATACTCAGAACCAATGTGATTATTAATTAGATAATCAAATCTATTGAAACTAAAATTTGAAAAATCTACCATGATGTTTGATTTCATGGAGAAAAATTGATCATTGAAAAGATTTGAACTTGCTGGAGAAGTTCTTCCATCCATCCAAATAAAATCTGGATTTCCAAGTAAGGCTTGTTTTTCAAGTCTCTCTGTCTTCTCAAATACATATGGACAAGTTAACACACCTCTTGTTGTGACATATGAAATATTTTCATAATCAGATGGATTGACTTGTTCAAGTGCTGTCTTAAGTTGTGATAATTCTCCAACTCCTTTATTATCAGAACCAATATTTGATCCACTACCAGTAGCACATAGATCAACATCTTTGATGAGATTTCTTAGATCATCATTTTTAATATCTGATTCAGAGTCAATCGTATTCTCACATAAAATAAAATCAAATGACTGTGGTAAAATTCTTAGTATTTGTCTAATGCATACAAAATACTCTTTCTCCCTAAAATCACATACCTCTTCAGAATATTGTTTTGGTCTGAGAGATGAAAATCCAATAGCTAAGTTTTTCATATATGATATGCACTCATCAGTATTATACTCTAATAATTATCCCTAGTCAATAATCTTCAATGATAGTTGCAAGATAATCTCCATACCCACTCTTAGGATATGTCTCAGATAACTTCAACAACTGCTTACCATCTATCCATTTATTTTTGTAAGCAACTTCTTCTGGACAAGATACTTTATAAGATTGTATCTTCTCACAATTAGACACAAAATTAGATGCTAACAATAAAGACTCAAAAGTTCCAGCATCTATCCATGTCATAGATCTAGTTAAATTTTTTACATTTAATTCTCCATTCTCAAGATACTTCTTACAAAGATCAATAATTTCCAACTCACCCCTTTTAGATGGTTTTAATTGTTTTGAATATTTAATACATCGATTATCAAAGAAGTAAATACCAATTAGTGCTCTATTTGATTTTGGATTCTCTGGTTTCTCCTCAATAGAAATTATGGGACCTTGATCAAAACTTTCAAATTCAATAATACCAAATCTTTCAGGATCTCTGACTGGATATGAAAGAATAGTTGCACCAGGTTGATTCTGACAGTTCTTTAAAATGTTATCCAAATCATTACCAAAGATAATATTATCCCCAAGAATCATACAAACATCATCGTCACCAATAAATTCTTCAGCAAGAATAAATGCCTCAGGTAATCCATTTGGATTTTCTTGAACCTTGTATGATATGGAGATACCTA